>ENA-OPXG01000757-OPXG01000757.1-human-gut-metagenome-genome-assembly--contig:-NODE-757-length-19840-cov-4.026737_pt1 | contig 19840 bp, 17 predicted proteins | sample MGYA00241519_ERZ502030 | MGnify/ENA primary metagenome ERZ502030 (study PRJEB25962, sample SAMEA2041937) | human gut metagenome | biome: human gut; feature: human-associated habitat; material: faeces...
GCGCCGAATTTATGGTCGCCCATCATATCGTCAATCGCGGCCAAAGCTTCTTCCTTCGTCATGGCTACCACAACGCCCTTGCCGGCAGCCAAACCATCGGCCTTAACCACGATGGGCGCACCCTTTTCCTCAACATAGGCTTTCGCAGAGGCAATATCCTCGCACACCTTGAAGAAAGCCGTGGGAATATTATATTTAGCCATCAGCTTCTTGGAAAAGGCTTTGGAGCCTTCCAGCTGCGCCGCCGTTTTGGAAGGGCCGAACACCGGCAGGCCGCGGCGCTTGAACACGTCGGCCAAACCGGCAACCAGCGGCGCCTCCGGGCCTACGACAGTTAAATCGATGCTCTTTTCCTCGGCGTAATCCGCTACGCCTTCTAAATCATCAGTATTGATGCTGATACATTCGCACTTTTTCAGCTGCGCAATGCCGGGGTTGCCCGGAGCCGCATACAGCTTTTCCACCTTGGGGCTTTGAGCCAGCTTCCACGCCAGCGCATGCTCGCGCCCGCCGCCGCCAATCAATAAAATACGCATATCCTTACCTCGCTATCGTCTTACTCAGCCAGCTGCTTACGCAGATATTCGCTGATCATCCCATCGTATTCGGCAGTATGGGAAAACGCCTCCAGCGCCAGCTCCTTGCGGGTGCGAGCGTCCACGTCGCCGTCCTTGCGCAGCATTTCCATCAATCCGGCATAACGGCTGGGATAGGTCACGATAACCACGTCCTTGAAGTTTTTAGCGGAAGCGCGCACCATGGCCGGGCCGCCGATATCGATATTTTCAATAGCCTCCGCCTCGGTCACGCCGGGCTTAGCCACGGTTTCACGGAAGGGATACAGATTTACTACCACCAAATCGATGGGCGTAATATCATGCTCGGCCAGAGCTTTCATATGCTCCGGATTGCTGCGGACTGCCAGAATAGCGCCGTGAATTTTGGGGTTCAGAGTTTTCACGCGGCCGTCCATAATTTCTGGAAAGCCGGTCACATCGCTGACATAGGTTACGGGAATACCCGCATCCTTAATCGCCTTCATCGTGCCGCCCGTAGAAATAATTTCCACGCCCTTATCGCTCAAAAATTTTGCCAGCTCCACAATGCCGGTCTTATCGGAAACGCTTAACAATGCTCTTTTAATCTTCATGCTTGCACCTCTATTCTTTATGCCAAAACCTTAACCTTGCGTCCGTTAATCTGCAGCTTGCCTTCGGCCCACAGCTTCAGCGCCTCCGGCAGAGCGATATGCTCCTGCACCAAAATGCGGTCGGCCAGCGTATCTTCCGTATCGTCGTCCAATACGGGCACTACCTTCTGCAAAATTATCGGGCCGCTGTCCGTGCCTTCATCAACAAAATGCACGGTACAGCCGGAAAATTTCACGCCGTAAGCAACTGCCTGACCCTGCCCGTGCAAACCGGGAAAGCTGGGCAGCAGCGCGGGATGAATATTGATAATCTTACCCGGATAGGCATTCAACAAGGGATCGGAGATCTTATTCATGAAGCCGGCAAGGACAATCAGATCCGTATCATATTCCGCAAGCTTTGCCAAGACAGGCGCCCCATCTGCAAATTCCTCCCTCGAAAAGACAAAAGAAGGAACACCCAACTTATTCACCCGGGCATGCACACCAACGTTCCGGTTGTTAGACAAAACAACTGCCACCTTAATAGTTTCACTTTTAGAGAAATATCGGACGATATTCTCCGCGTTCGTACCCGACCCGGAAGCAAAAATTGCTACGTTTTTCATGTTTTCTCCTTTTCATTCTCCTTGCAGCTATTAAGCTGCACATGTTTTAAATATGTAAGACGAAAACATTTAAAGCATCAAAAATAAAAGCTCTTTGTACTATTATGTCAAAGAGCTATACATGTCAAAATCCTTCTAACCCAGACTATACGGCTATCATAACCTTGTCTGTAATTATAATTATTTCATCACGTACAGCCAGTTACTCGTGGCTTGAAACACTATTGTTTCCGTACAACACAAAGGCAGGTATCCCGGCTTATATATCATCGCTTCGGCCGTCTTCCCGGTTGCCCAGTGACCTATCGGCCGTCACTCCTTAATTACGGTGACGAGTTCGTACAGGATTTGCACCTGTTTCCCTTTTCACCGGAGCCAGCTTCACATCGCCTGTCATAAATCAGATTCAAATGCTTGTCTGCTCCGACACCTTTATGCTACATATTCAGTTTTACAATGTGATGCTTTGTGCATTCACCTTGCATATTATATTACAACTTGTAACATTATTCAACAGATTTTTATCAGACGCTTTACAGTCACATTTACAAAAGCGGTGCAAAAAGCTGCAAAATACTCTGCAGCAGCCTGCCTGCAAATGAGATATCATTTGTGCTTTCCTCATACACCTCCTCTGAAACCGCAAACGTCTCTATCGCATCCTCTTTTATTTTTCCGATGCACTGAGTCCTGTACATGTATACAAAATCCTCAAAATTCCAGTACATGCTCCTGAAATCCAGATTGCATGTGCCAACTATCGCAGTATCATCATCTGCCACAATACACTTTGAATGTATAAAGCCGGGTGTGTATAGATATATCCTTACCCCTGCCTCAATAAGAGGTCTGAAATTGGCTTTTGTCTGCAGATAAATGAGCTTTTTATCGGGAATCTCAGGTACAACAATACGCACATCAACACCTGACCTGGCTGCCGATATCATAGCATGTGACAGCTCCGTTCCAAGTATCAGATACGGTGTAAAAATATAAACATATTTTTTAGCTCTTGAGATGATACTCACATACAGATTCTCTCCTACATCATCATGCTCAAGCGGTGAATCGCAAAACGGCTGGACAAAACCGCTTTCCTCTGACTGGCTGAAGGTATTGTGTGGATTCAGATATTCATCATGTACTGCATTGTCCTTATTGATATAATTCCACATCTCAAGGAACATCGTTGTGAAACTGTTTACACACTCTCCCTCCACACGGATACCGGCATCCTTCCAATAACCAAACCTGATTTTTTTGTTGATATACTCATCTGCTATATTGTAACCACCGGTATGCGCCACACGTCCGTCTATCACCAGTATCTTCCTATGATCCCTGTCATTCATAATTACTGAAAGCATGGGCTTATATGGATTGAAGCGTCTGGTCTGTATTCCGATGCTCTCCATCTCCTTTATAAAATGCGGCGGAATGGCATTTATGCTGCCAAAATCATCATATATGATTCTCACCACAACTCCATGCTTTACCTTTTCTTTGAGTATATCAAGTATCTGATCAAGCATAACGCCACTGCCGATTATGAAATACTCCATAAAGATAAACTTTTCAGCTGACCTTAAATCTTTTAAAATGCTCTCAAAAGCCTCCTCACCTGATTTAAAGTACTCTGTGCAGTCCTCCGCATACAGTGGATATTTCTGATTTTGAGTGATAAGCCTGCTTTGTCTGTATGCATCCATATCTGTCTGTCTGAGTGTCTCATTTAGCAGCTCGTTCTCAGGCCGAAGCGGCGCATATGCTTCCACAATTCTTGCCATTCTTTTCTGTGTCTTCGACGTAAGCTCCGGTCTCCCGAAAAAGAAATAGCACGGAATACCAACGATTGGAACACTCAGTATCAAAAATATCCATGACATTTTTATATACATTTTCATCCGCCTGTTGACAATATAAAGCGAAAGCAATATGGCCGCCACATACAGCAGATCCTGAAACACCCTGCTGGCAACAGATGCCGTATAAAACAAAAAGAACCACCATATCATCTGTATGATTATTATTGTTGAAACGATAAATAGCTTTGAAAGCAGTTTTTGTAATATTTTCCTCATCTAAGCCCTACCACGAAATTACTATTATACAACCTAATATTTCCTATAATTTCCTATATTATCTATAATAAATCTCTAATACATATTATAATATTCCCACCAATTTATCAACATTTATAATCCCCCACGAGCCTTTGTGACTATCCCCTGCCCTGTCACATGTATTATACAGGGCTAGCTTAACCGCCTCCGGTCTCATATTTGGATTTTTTTCCAATAGAAGTGCTATGGCACCTGACACAATCGGTGTAGCCATTGAAGTACCTGTTTTTCTTACATATGTGCCATCCCTCGTTCCAAGGCTTATGATATCATGCCCGGGAGCCAGAATCTCAGGCTTTACAATACAACAGTCGGTAGGACCTTTGCCACTTCTTATATCATCAAAGCTTCCGACTGTTATTATTTTTCTTGAAATTCCCGGCACAGTTACAGAAAACGGTGCCGGGCCGTAGTTGCCCGCTGCTGCAACAACTACCACTCCCATATCCCACAATTCATCTATCAGCTTCAATATCTTAACACGTTCTGCTGTATCAGAACATGGCAGATATCCTACAGAGAAGTTGAGTATTTTTATATTAAGTCTGACACAGTTTTCTTTTATATACTTAAGTGCACGAATTGAATCCGATGTCTGCCCCATGCCAAGATAATCAAGCACCTTAAACACATATAGTCCTGCCCCCGGAGCCATGCCTATATCTGCAGCCGATAATATACCGCACACATGTGTACCATGCCCGTTATCGTCATAACATGTCTCCTTTCCACCCACAAAATCCATAAAGTGCTTTATGCACCCATCAAGCTGTTTGTGTTTAAACACACCCGTATCAAGCACTGCTATATTGACATTTTTACCACTATATCCATTTTTATATACCAGATTTGCATTTATACTATATTTCGCATTTTTCATTATTATTTTATTTTTTAATTTAGTATATGATTCGTTTTCACAATCTGACACAGACGCACCTGTTTTGCCTTACATCATATCACCTTACTATAATTTCATATATTAAAAGGACTGCACCTGCGTGCAGCCCTTTACTTGGATATTATTGTCATACTTTAACGTATATTAATTAATCCTCTTTTACATCCTTCATAGAGAAGCTGATTCTTCCCATCTTGTCCTTGCCAAGGCAAACAACCTTTACCTTGTCTCCAAGTGTGAGTACATCCTCTACTCTGTTGATTCTCTCTTTTGCAATCTTAGAAATGTGAACCATTCCCTCTTTGCCAGGAGCAAATTCGATGAAAGCACCGAACTCCTTGATGCTTACAACTGTTCCCTCAAGGATCTGTCCCTGCTCAAAATCAGTTGTGATAATCTTAATCATGTCGATTGCCTTTGCAATCATCTCTTTATCTGTTCCGCAAACTGAAACAGCGCCATCATCTGTGATATCGATCTTGACACCGGTTCTGTCGATAATCTCATTGATTGTCTTACCCTTCTGTCCGACAACATCACCAATCTTTGATGGATCGATTGTAATCTGCTCGATCTTTGGAGCCCACTCATTTACTTCTTTTCTAGGCTCAGCGATTGCCTTGCTCATGACCTCATCCATGATGTAGAGACGTGCCTCACGTGTTCTCGCGATTGCCTCCTCAACGATAGGTCTTGTAAGTCCGTGAATCTTGATATCCATCTGGATAGCTGTAATACCCTTATGTGTACCTGTTACCTTGAAATCCATATCTCCGAAGAAATCCTCAAGACCCTGGATATCTGTAAGTACAAGGAAATCATCATCTGTATCGCCTGTTACAAGTCCGCATGAGATTCCGGCAACCATAGCCTTAATCGGAACGCCTGCAGCCATAAGTGACATACATGATGCACATGTTGAAGCCATTGATGTAGAGCCGTTTGACTCAAATGTCTCAGATACGGCACGGATAGTATATGGGAACTCCTCAATGCTTGGAAGTACCGGAACAAGTGCCTTCTCAGCAAGTGCTCCGTGTCCAATCTCACGACGTCCCGGTCCACGTGATACCTTTGTCTCTCCTACAGAGTATGCAGGGAAGTTATAGTGATGCATATATCTCTTTGTTGTGATATTTGCATCAAGTCCGTCGATTTTCTGAATCTCTGATAAAGGAGCAAGTGTTACAACATCACAAATCTGTGTCTGTCCACGGGTAAACATTGCAGAGCCGTGAACTCTAGGAATCAAATCAACCTCTGCTGCGAGTGGTCTGATCTGGTTGATTGCACGGCCGTCCGGACGCTTATGATCCTTTAAAATCATCTTTCTGACAGTCTTCTTCTGATACTGGTAAATAGCCTCACCAAGTACTGCAAGGTACTCCTCATTGTCAGCGAAGGCTTCCTCTAACTGCTCTGTGATAGCTCTTATATTTTCCTCACGCTTCTGCTTCTCATCTGTGAATACTGCCTCCTCCATCTGCTCAGGAGTAACAATTTTCTTGATATCCTCGAACATCTGCTCAGGAATAGCACAACTCTCATACTCATGCTTTGGCTTGCCAATCTCATCACGGATCTGATCCATGAATGCGATAACTGTCTGGTTGATATCGTGGCACTTGTAGATTGCCTCAATCATCTGATCCTCAGGAATCTCATTGGCTCCTGCTTCAATCATGATGACTTTTTCCTTTGTAGAAGCAACTGTGAGCTGTAAATCGCCCTCATCCCACTGCTTCTGTGAAGGGTTTACGATAAACTCTCCATCAACAAGTCCCATCTGTGTCATGGCACATGGTCCGTCAAACGGAATATCTGATATATGAACAGCAAGAGCTGTACCGATCATTGCAACTATCTCAGGACGGCACTCAGGATCCACTGACATGACAAGGTTGTTTAATGTAACATCATTTCTGTAATCCTTTGGGAAAAGAGGTCTCATAGGACGGTCAATTACACGATCTGTAAGGATGGCGTTCTCAGATGCCTTTCCCTCACGCTTGTTAAAACCACCCGGAATTTTTCCTACAGAGTACATCTTCTCCTCGAACTCAACGCTGAGTGGGAAGAAATCCACACCGTCACGTGGCTTGTCAGATGCTGTAGCTGTTGAAAGGACTGTTGTATCACCATACTTGATAAAAACAGCTCCGTTTGCCTGAGCTGCTACTCTTCCGATATCTACAGTAAGAGTCCTGCCGGCAAGTTCCATTGAATAACTTTTGTACATATTAATTCTCCTTAAAATTCTTTTGCAGAAGTGTATTCCTCTTCCGAAACTACTAAACAATACATGTACGCTCATGCACTCTTTAGTGGTCTCGGCTTACTTCTGCTTTTCAAAAAACAATAATAAAAACAATAATAGAGCGGAATAATAATTACTCCGCTCTAAAGAAAATACTATTTTCTGAGTCCTAAACGCTCGATAAGTGAACGATATCTCTCGATATCAATCTCCTTAAGGTATGCAAGTAATCCACGTCTCTGACCGATCATCTTTAACATTCCTCTTCTTGAGTGATGATCCTTTGGGTTCTGTTTGAAATGCTCAGTTAACTCTGCGATTCTTGCTGAAAGAATTGCAATCTGAACCTCTGGTGAACCTGTGTCATTTGGTGTTCTACCGTACTCTGCGATAATAGCCTGTTTCTTTTCCTTTGCGATCATTGTTGATCCTCCTTATATTATAATGCGCCCTGATAACTGTATGATGCTCAGCAATAGGTCGGAGTGTCCAACTACCGAACATGGGCAAAACCATACCTATGCAGTATAGCATAGTAAGCATTTGTTGTAAACTGTTTTTTTATTAATCCGGCAAATATCTTGTGACACAAATCGGATTTCTGTAATATGCATTTGAAACCTTGATTCCATCACGCTTGTTGCTGGCATGTACAATCTGTCCGTTTCCGATATAAATTGCAACATGTGAGATACTCCTTCCACTTCCGTAGAAGAATAAATCTCCCGGCTTTGCTTCAGATGCACTGATTTTTGTGCCGTATGAAGGCTGTGCTTTTGATGAATGCGGTAATGAGATTCCATACTTTCCAAGAATTCTCATTGTGAAGCCTGAGCAGTCAATTCCATTCTCAAGGCTTGTACCACCCCACACATATCTGTTTCCGACAAACTGTAACGCATACGATACAACAGATGCCCTTACATCTGATACGCCGTCACCATACTTCACCTGCTCTATTGTCTTTGCTGTAGGAAGTGCCTGTGCCAGTGTCACATAATCCTGTGATATATATCCTACCGAATCATCCACACTTATCTCAACCCAGCCGTCAGCGACAGAATTAACCGTGAATGCCTCTGAATTTCCAACCTGCGAAAGCACCTCAGCCTCTGTTGACTTCTCTGCACGCACATTCAGTGTTTCCGTATTTACTGTGGCAACCGTCTTAATCTCCTGTTCTGCAATAGCCTCTGCCTCATCTCCTGTTACAAGATACTGCTTGTTTACATATCCTGTAACCTTGCCTGATGTAACCTTGTACCAGTCTCCGGCATCCTCAAGAAGCTCACAGGCATTGTGATTGGTAAGTATTCCTATTACCTCGCTGTCTGTCGAAGCTTCCTGTCTGATATTTAAGTTTCCGCTGCTTATAACCGACATACCAAGATTTGTATAACCGCAGGTCTGTGCGGCTGTCGGTGTCTGGGATGCCTCATTTGCCTGTTCTGTCTCCTGTGCAGTATCGCCAGCCTGTGCACCCTGAGCAGATGCAGTAACAACATTGCTGTCGTTTTGCGCTACCGATACGTCAGCTCCATAATAAGTAAGAGCCGATGTAACCCCTGCTGTGAGAAGCTCTGTGGCATCTGCCGCATCTGTCAGATTAAGTGCAACACCCGCATTCACTGATCTGTTTTTATTTGCCTCTGCCTTTGTTGTCCTGGCATCTACTGTGCTGCTTGAGCTCATAGATACCGCTCCTATAATAATAGCAAACGCTACAACGCCTGCTGCCTGTCCTAATTTTAACTTGTTTTTCATATAGCCTCCGATTCATGCTATCGATAATCCACGGTTACGAGTATATCATAAATTGTTAAAATGTCAATATTTCTTTGTAACATTTCTGTAATATTTGTCATTTTTTCGTTATTTTGGATTATTTCGCAAAAAAACAGCCACACTAGAATGTGTGACTGCCTGCATAATTGATTGTATAATTGATATCTGCACTCATCTGGCTCTTTAACGCTTCTATTGAATCAAACTTCATCTCAGGTCTTACGAACTTATGAAGCTCTACCATTATATCCTGTCCGTAAACATCCTGCCCAAAATCTATGATATATGTCTCTGCACCTATTGGATTTTTGCCCTCTATAGTAGGCTTGCATCCTATATTGGTTACACCAAGGTACCAGTTGTCCCTGACAAGAACTCTTGACATATACACTCCCTTTGGTGGAAGCAGCTTATCGTGCGGCACTGAAAGGTTGACTGTCGGAATGCCAATAGTCCTGCCCAGTGCTCTGCCATGCACTACTCTTCCTTTTATAAAAAAGGGATATCCCAGCAGTTCATTTGCCTTTTTAATATGTCCTGCCGCAATCTCCTCGCGGATATAGGTACTGCTTATATCCCTGTCTCCATCCTTTATCTTGTCCACCACAATAAGCTCGTATCCAAGCTCTCCTGCCATCGCAGAAAGCAGCCGATGGTCTCCTGCCCTGTTGTGCCCGAAACGGAAATCATCTCCGACAATGATACACTTGACATTAAGACTTTTAACTATCCATCTGACAAACGCATCCGCCTCCATCGTCATCACCTGTGGCACAAACGGACACTCTATCAGATAGTCAATACCTGATTTTTCAAACACATACTCTTTTTCATCGTTTGTGATTATAACCTTTGACTCAACGCCAAGTACCTCCGATTTGGGAGGAATGTCAAACGTAAATATGATGCGCTTGTAGCCATGCAGATTGCTCTGTTCAATTTGCTTTTCCATCAGAAATTCATGTCCTCTGTGAAGCCCGTCAAACTTTCCAAACGAGATGACGGACGGCTCCTTGACATGAAAATCCAGAGTTTTGCTTATATATTCCATAATATCTGTATACTATTCTATTCCATAAAAATCTTAACCGGCTTAAACTCACCGGTCTCATCAAGATACGAATACACACCGACAAATATGCCCTCATGATTGTATACTCTGTATCTTATATCAGAGTCAGCACTGTGTTTTAAATAATCCGTAAGCACTGCCGGAATTTTATTTCCATTTCTGACAAGCTTATCAGCATCTGAAGCAGTATGCACTGCCGGCAGATTTTCGAATACTCCGTCAACAGGCATCACCATATCAAAGCAGCCTTCATCCACCTTTGACTGAATCTGTGAAAGTGTAAGTGCATGCTCTAAGTCAAAGCCTGCTACCCTTACTCTAAGCAGTGACTTCATGCAGCCATGGCAGCCCAGCCTCTCTCCGATGTCATTGCACAGCGTCCTGATATATGTGCCCTTTGAACAGTGCACCGTCATCGTAACCTCAGGCAAATCAATGCTTTTAACCTTGATATCAAACACCTCGATATCCCTGGCTTTTCTCTCTATAACCTTGCCCTCCCTGGCAAGCTCATAGAGCTTTTTCCCATTGACCTTCAGAGCCGAGTACATTGGCGGCACCTGCTTTTGCCTGCCAACAAACTGTGATATTGCATCATACACCGCCTGCTCAGTCACATTGACCTTAGCCTGATTTATGACCTGCCCTGAAATATCCTGTGTATCTGTCTCCTGTCCTAAAAGCAGCACAGCTTTATAGACCTTATCCTTATCTGTCAAAAGGTCACACACTCTGGTTGCCTTTCCAAGGCAGACCGGAAGGACGCCTTGCGCATCAGGATCAAGTGTACCTGTATGACCAATCTTCTTCTGGTGGAATATGCCTCGAAGCTTTGCCACAACGTCAAAGCTTGTATAGCCCTTTTCCTTGTATACATTGATTATTCCATTAACCATCTGCCCAAGAATCTCTCCCTAAATATTATCCTTAATTGCCGTAAGGATGCGGTCTGTTGCCTCCTCAAGCGGTCCTTCAATCGTAAATCCGGCGGCCTTTACATGTCCTCCTCCGCCAAATACCGACGCAACCTTTGCCACATCGTAATCACCGTTTACGCGCAGGCTGCCCTTGTAGGTACCATCCTCATTTTCGTAGAGAAATACAGCAACCTTTATATCCTTTGTCACGCGCAGCTGATTTACAATACCGTCGAGATGCTTTGGAAGTACGTTGTACTTCTCCATCTCAGCACGCGATACTGCAGACAATATAACATCACCATTCAGATACAAAGCAGCATTCAAAAGTGCCTGCCCCATAATCTTATTCTGAGCAAATGTCTTTGTATAAAATGTATCATCGATTATCCTTGAATAATCAATGCCCATCTCCATCAGGGAGCCTGCTATATCCATAGTCTTTTTTGAAGTGCAGGAATACTGGAACACGCCTGTATCATGCACCATGCCTGTGTAAATACACTCTGCTATCTGTATTGTGATGCGCTCCTTCGGCAGAAGCTCGAACACCAGCTCACAGGTCGAGCTCGCATCCGGAAAGATGTAATTTGCGTCTGCAAAGGCCCCGTTTGTAACATGATGATCTATGCAAAGTGTCCTTTTTGCAGACTCAAAATACTTAGCTGCACTTCCCAGTCTGCCTGTGTCACTGCAATCACATGCTATGAACAGATCGTATACTGTATCATCCGCATAGCTGCTGTCAATCTCATCTGCTCTTTGCATAAACTTAAAGATGTTTGGGCTTGGCTCTAAATAAAGCCTTGCCTTTATATCAGGATAATAATCCTTTATGTAGTTGTATACAGCAAGTGTTGAGCCGACACAGTCGCCGTCCGGTCTCACATGACCGGAAACGGCAACTGATTGTGCATCATTTAAAATAGAATCAATCTCTGTCATAATCAATCCTCTTTGTTAATCCTCTTTGAGATTTTTTGTTACTTCATCAATCTTTTTAGACATCTCAACACCATACTCTATAGACTGGTCTATGATAAATGTAATGGCAGGTGTATTTCTTAAATTGATGTTCTTTGCGAGAGTTCTGCGTATATATCCCTCCGCTGACTTAAGTCCTGCAAGCGTATCAGCCTGTGATTTCTTGTCACCAAGCACACTGATATAAGCCTTTGCTGTCTTTAAATCAGGTGCCACCTCGACAGCAACAACACTTGTCATGGGATTGATACGCGGATCCTTTATCTCACCGCGTATGATATTTGACAGTTCACGCATTACCTCTTCGTTGATACGAATATTTTTTATGCTGTTCTTTCTCATATAATCCCGCTTTCTTTTTATATTAAACCGTAACTATCCGAATAGCTGCATTAATTCAAGATAACCAATATATGATTATCTCGGAACCTCTACCATCTTGTAAGCTTCAACTATATCGAATTCCTGAATATCATTAAATCCGTCAAATACAAGACCACACTCATAGCCTGTCTTGACCTCCTTGACGTCATCCTTGAATCTCTTGAGTGAAGCAAGGTCTCCCTCGAATATCTGCTCACCCTCTCTGCTAATTCTGACACGGCAGCCTCTCTCCATAAATCCGTCAAGCACATATGAACCTGCAATGTTTCCAACGCCTGAAGCCTTGAAAATCTGTCTGATTTCCGCGTGTCCGATAACCTTCTCCTCAAATACAGGATCAAGCATACCCTTCATGGCCGCAGATACATCCTCGATCGCATTGTAGATGACCTTGTAAAGTCTGATATCTACGCCCTCACGGTCTGCTGTAGCCTTGGCAACAGGATCCGGTCTGACGTTAAAGCCAATGATGATTGCATTTGATGCTGATGCAAGGATAACATCCGACTCATTGATGGCACCAACACCGCCATGGATGACCTTGACCACAACCTCCTCATTTGAAAGTTTGACAAGACTCTGCTTAACAGCCTCAACTGAACCCTGTACATCTGCCTTTACGATGATATCAAGCTCCTTCATGTTGCCTGACTGAATCTGTGAGAACAGATCATCAAGTGACATCTTTGCCTTTGTATCCTCAATGAGCTTATTCTTTTCCTCTGAAATATATGTGTCAGAGAATGCCTTTGCCTCCTTCTCTGAATCACATGCCACAAATGTCTCTCCTGCTGAAGGCACACTGTTTAGTCCAAGTATCTCTACAGGTGTAGAAGGCTTAGCCTCCTTTACTCTGCGGCCCTTGTCATCAATCATGGCTCTTACCTTACCATAGCTGCTTCCACATGCGATAGGATCTCCGACATGGAGTGTTCCTTTTTGTACAAGCACTGTGGCAACCGCACCACGGCCTTTATCAAGCTGTGCTTCAATTACGAGACCTCTTGCGTTTCTATCAGGATTAGCCTTGAGCTCAAGAACCTCTGCTGTGAGAAGAATCATCTCAAGGAGATTGTCGATACCCTCCTTAGTATGTGCAGATACAGGACAGAATATTGTGCTTCCACCCCAATCCTCCGGGATAAGCTCATACTCTGAGAGCTCCTGCTTAACCTTGTCGATATTGGCACTTGGCTTATCTATCTTGTTGATAGCAACGATAATCTCTACACCGGCTGCCTTTGCATGGTTTATTGCCTCAACAGTCTGCGGCATTACACCATCATCTGCAGCAACAACAAGGATTGCGATATCAGTAGAGTTTGCACCACGCATACGCATTGCTGTAAATGCCTCATGTCCCGGTGTATCAAGGAATGTGATGTTCTGGCCATTGATTGATACAACAGATGCACCGATGTGCTGTGTAATACCACCTGCCTCACGGTCTGTAACACGTGTCTGTCTGATGGCATCAAGCAGTGATGTCTTACCATGATCTACGTGACCCATTACACAGACTACAGGTGGACGAGGAACCATCTTGCTCTCATCCTCTTCATCCTCCTTGAGAAGCTCTGCAATCACATCGACTTTCTCCTCTTCCTCACATATGAAATTGAACTCTAAAGCAATCTCCTCAGCAGCTGCAAAATCAACCTCAGAGTTAACTGTTACCATCTCGCCCTTCATAAAAAGCTTCTTTACGATGGCTGAAGGCTGAACCTTCATCTTATCAGCTAAGTCCCTTATTGTAATCTTCTCCGGAAGAGAAATTGTCTTAATCTCGTTCTCATCCTCTTTTGGCTGTGCCTTCGGCTGCTGTGGCTTTTTCTTACCGCCGTGCTTCTCGAGATTGATGTAATTCTCCTGCTTCTTTCCGAGCTTATCCTGCTTCTGGCTCTGATTGTGATTATGCTTATTCTTTCTATCGTTGCCTCTGTCGCGGCTCTCCTTTCCTCTTACATCATCAGGAGCTGCAACTGCAACTGTTTCTTTTCTGAAACGATTTCTGTCATCACCTCTGCTGCCTGTTCTATCGTTATTTCTGTCATTGCTCCTGCTTCTGTCATTGCTTCTGCTTCTGTCATTATTTCTGTCAAAGCTTCTGCCACCCTCTGCAGGACGTCTGGAGTCATTTCTGAAGCCTCTGTTATTGTCTCTATTATTGTCTCTGCTGTTATCTCGATTATTGTTGTCGCGATTGTTTGTTCTTCTATCGCTGTTTCTGTCCGTATTTCTGCTTCTGTCGGCATTTCTGTCAGTGTTTCTGTTGTTGATTTTCTCGCCATTGTCCTGACGTCTGTCGCTTCTTCTATCAGCGTCAGCCTGACGTGCCGGACGCGAATTGGTTACCTTCATATCTGCATACGGATCCGCTGTACGCTCACTTATAGGACGCATAGCTCTCTCTCCGACAGGTCTTGGCTTAATAATGCTGTGCTGCTCAGGACGTGATGACTGATTATCGCGTCTGCCATTGCCATTCCTGCGCTGCGAACTGTTATTTCCATTATTTCCGCTGCCGTTTCCACCATTTGTTTTCCTACCCTGCTTACTGTACTGGGCATTGAAAACTGCTGTGATGCTTGCCTTTTTCTTTGGTCTGTCGGCTGCCTTAGCCTCATCCTTTTTAGGTTCTTCCTTCTTAGGTGCATCTTTTTTTACTTCTGTTTTTGCGTACTTCTTTCGTACAATTTGCTGTGCCTCATCCTCAAGACCGCTCTGCACATTTTTGACAGCAAACTGTGTGCCGTTTAATGTGTCTATGACTTCCTGCGACTTTATATTTAATTCTTTTGCAAGTTCATGAACTCTCATTTTTGCCATATATCTATTTTCCTCCATTATTCAGTTTTATTCGACTGCAGCTTTTTTATCACTGCATTTGCAAGGTTTTCATCCGTTACTGCAAGGGAAGCGCGAAACTCTTTGCCTATTGCATTCCCTAACCCCACCTTGTCACTATAAAAATAAATCGGAACCTCATAGAAAGCAGTCATATCCGAAAAATGCTTCTTTGTGTTGTCTGATGAATCATCTGCAACTATCACTAAAAATGCCTTTCCTGTCTTTACAGCTTTCTCTGTAGAAAACTCTCCGCTAACCACATTGCCTGACTTTGCTGCTAAGCCCAGCATAGAAAGTACTCTATCTGTCAATTTGGTTCATCTCCTTTTCAAGCTCCTCATATACCTGTTCTGATACACTAACACCAAGGGAACGCTCAAGTGCCTTTGTCTTTTTAGCCTTTTTAAAGCATTCAAGGCTCTTACATATATAAGCTCCCCTGCCGTTTTTCTTGCCGGTGTCATCGAGAATTATGTCGCCCTCCGCTGTCTTTACCACGCGAATAAGTGACTTCTTTTCCTTCATCTCCTGACAGCCTACGCATTTGCGCATTGGAATCTTTTTATTTGCCATTACTGCTCATCACCACTATCTGCCGCATCATTTTCTGTACCTGCCGCTTCGTTCTCGTCAGCCTCTGTATCTAAAGCCTCTGTCTGTACATCTGCCTGTTCTGTATCAGCTAATCTCTCGTTCTCAGCAAGCTCATCATCCGAATAATCATAATCGTCATCATAATCATCCTCTTCATAATCATTCTCATAATCCATGAAGTCCCCTGACTCTCTGGCCTGTGTCTCGCTCTTGATATCAATCTTGAAGCCTGTAAGTCTTGCTGCAAGTCTTGCATTCTGTCCTTCCTTACCGATTGCAAGTGAAAGCTGATAATCCGGAACAACAACCTTTGCTGATTTCTCATCTGCATCTGCGATAACAGAGATAACCTTTGCAGGGCTAAGTGCGTTCTGGATAAGTATTGCCGGATTCTCATCCCATGTGATGATATCGATTTTCTCACCGCGAAGCTCATTTACGATAGCATTTACTCTGGCACCATTCATACCTACACATGCTCCTACAGGGTCTACGTTTGGATCATTTGACCATACTGCAATCTTTGTTCTGCTTCCGGCCTCACGTGAAATAGCCTTTATCTCAACTATGCCCTCTTTAACCTCTGTAACCTCTGACTCGAAAAGTCTCTTCACAAGCTCAGGATGTGTTCTTGAAACAAGAATCTTTGGTCCCTTTGATGTGGACTTAACCTCAAGGATATATACCTTGATACGCTCTGTAGGCTTGAATACCTCACCCTTTATCTGCTCACTCTCAGTCAGAAGTGCATCTGCCTTGCCTAAATTGATGCTGACATTCTTTCCGATGTATCTTTGAACAACACCTGTCACAACATCCTTTTCCTTGCTGTTGTACTCGTCAAATATTACCTTTCTCTCCTCCTCGCGGATTTTCTGAAGGATAACATTCTTTGCGTTCTGTGTAGCAATACGTCCGAATTCCTTTGACTTAACCTCAACTCTCACGATATCTCCAAGCTGATAGTTACCGTTTACCTTGTGCGCATCTGCTAAGGAAATCTCCTCAACCGGATCCTCAACCGTATCTACAACCGTCTTCTCCTGATAGCATGAGAAAGCACATGTCTCAGGATCTATTTCTACCTTTACATTATCTGATTTACCAAAATGGTTCTTGCAGGCAGTCACAAGAGAGTTCTCAATTGCCTCAAGTAAAGTTTCTTTACTGATGTTTTTCTCCTGCTCTAATATATTTAACGCTTCTAATAACTCATTGCTCATTATTTTTTCCTCCTATTTGTGTTATCGTGCGCTTTAATTAAAAATCCAATGCCTGACGTATAAGCGCAATGTCACTCTTATTGAATGTAGTCTCATTGCCGTCTTCATCGGTTATTGTCACTGTATCCTTATCATAGGCTTTAAGCAGACCATAAAATTCCTTTGATTTGTTGATAGCCCTGTATGTGCGAATCTCTATCTCCTTATTCATATTGCGCACATAGTCCTTTTCCTTCTTGAGAGGTCTTCCAAGCCCCGGCGAGCTGACCTCGAAGGTGTACGAATCAGGAATATAGTCCTCTCTGTCGAGAATCTCATTCATCTGCCTTGCAACCACTTCACAGTCATCAACAGTTATGCCACCCTCCTTATCGATATATGCTCTCAGGTAGTTCATACCGCCTTCCTTAACATACTCGACATCAACAAGCTCAAAATTCATGCTGTCAAGAATTGGTTGTATAAAATTCTCCGTCTTTGCCTCATATACACTTGCCTTTGACATTTTATCACCTCTCTTTTTTATATTTGTAACTATTCAGAATTGTTCCAAGTGGTTCTGAATAGCTGCCTGATGTTTATAAACGTGAATTGAGAGAGGACTTTTGCCCTCTCTCAATCTAGTCAACGTTGTTATCATAGGTATAATAGCACTATCAGAAAAAAAAATCAAGTTTTTTTAAAAAAGTACTTGCTTTTTTTGAAACTCCATGATAGTATAATACACGGTTCGTTGGTCAAGCGGTTAAGACGCCGCCCTCTCACGGCGGAAACACGGGTTCGATTCCCGTACGGACTGCTCACTGATATTTATTTAATTAAATACAGCCCAACCCGAAAGCATCGCATTTATGCGATGTTTTTTTATTGTTGTTGACACCGGACGCTATGATAAATATTTCTGCCTTAAAGTAAAATTGCCTTGGAGCGTATTCTGTTTACTACAGAATGCTCCAAGGCATAAATAATTTAAGTATAAGCCTGAATTAAAAATTAGTCATAATTAATCATCATATCCGTTAGGATTGTTCTTCTGCCATCTCCATGAGTCGGCACACATCTCCTTAATACCATACTGCGCTTCCCAGCCGAGCTCTCTCTTGGCCTTTGATGGGTCACAGTAGCATGTAGCAATATCGCCAGGTCTTCTAGGCTTTATTGTATAAGGAATCTTAACACCTGTTGCAGCCTCGAAATTTTTTACGATATCAAGCACGCTGTAGCCATGTCCTGTTCCAAGATTGTAGATGCAAAGACCTGCATTCTCCTCAATTTTCTTTAAAGCCTTGACATGTCCAACCGCAAGGTCAACTACATGGATGTAATCTCTCACACCTGTTCCGTCAGGAGTATCATAGTCATCTCCGAATACTCCAAGCTCTTTGAGCTTGCCTACTGCCACCTGTGTGATGTAAGGCATGAGGTTGTTTGGAATACCGTTTGGATTCTCACCCATTGTACCACTCTTATGAGCTCCGATTGGATTGAAGTAACGAAGAAGAATAACATTCCACTCATTATCTGCCTTGTAGATATCCATAAGTATCTGTTCAAGCATAGACTTTGTCCAGCCATATGGGTTTGTACACTGTCCCTTTGGACACTCCTCTGTGATAGGAATCTGTGCAGGATCTCCGTATACTGTAGCTGATGAAGAGAAAATGATGCTCTTGCAGCCATTCTGTCTCATCACATCAACAAGTGTAAGTGTTCCTGCAATATTATTGTTATAGTACTCCCAAGGCTTTGCCACAGACTCTCCTACTGCTTTGAGTCCTGCAAAGTGAATACAGCTATCTATCTTTTCTTCCTTAAAAATCTTATTTAAGATGTCTCTGTCAAGGATATCTCCCTTATAGAACTTTACTTCTTTGCCTGTAAGAGCCTTAACTCTGTCAAGTGACTTCTCAGATGAATTCGAAAGATTGTCAAGTACTACAACATCGTAGCCTGCATCAAGAAGCTCCACACATGTGTGGCTTCCGATATATCCGGCTCCACCAGTAACTAAAATTGCCATAATAAATATCTCCTTTTCATTTTTGTTAAATTTATTGTAGCGCATTTGCTCATTTTTGTATAGAATAAAATGTAGAAGAAATATGTAAAAATGTTGTAAAGGTAGTCAATATGAACAATAAATACAAAAATTCCTATATCGTAAAAGAAAAAGAGCTTGTATCTCTGTCCGTATATAACGTAGGCTTCCAGAGCTGTGATAGCCTGTATCAGTGGGGACCCGGTATCAGAGACCATTATCTGATTCACTATATCATAAGCGGTAAAGGCCGCTACACTGTAAATGGCAGTGTTCACACATTAACTCCCGGCGATGCGTTTCTCGTATATCCAAATACCGAAGTGATTTATCAGGCTGATGCAGAAGATCCTTGGGAATATACCTGGGTAGGCTTTACAGGCAGCGATGCTGCAACCATTTTAAGAGCCACTGATTTCACAAAAGCGCATCCATACATACACAGTGTATCAAACGGAAACGAAATCAAAAGACAGCTCATGCATATATACGACGCCAGAGGCACAGAATTTGAAAATGCACTCGAAATGACCGGGCGACTCTACACCACCCTCGCTCTTTTTGTCAGTGCCGCCACATCAAAGCCACCTCAAAACAGTGCAAACTCCTATGTACAAAAGGGCATCGAATACATCTCCGCCAACTATTCATACCCTATCACCGTTGAGGATATTGCATCATATATAGGCTTAAGCCGAAGCCACCTGTTCCGTTCCTTCCAGAGTATCCTCGGTGTATCGCCAAAGGAATATCTGACCGATTTCAGAATCAAACAGGCATGCTATCTGCTTAAACACTCCTCATTGTCCATCACAGCAATTGCAGGCTCTATAGGGTTTGATAACAGCCTTTATTTTTCAAAGACCTTTCATAAAATAAAAGGCCTTTCGCCTAAGGAGTATCGCAGTAAATACAAAAAAGCTCAAGAATGAAAAAAGCTGCCGGGCTTCACAT
>ENA-OPXG01000792-OPXG01000792.1-human-gut-metagenome-genome-assembly--contig:-NODE-792-length-18876-cov-6.856331_pt1 | contig 18876 bp, 18 predicted proteins | sample MGYA00241519_ERZ502030 | MGnify/ENA primary metagenome ERZ502030 (study PRJEB25962, sample SAMEA2041937) | human gut metagenome | biome: human gut; feature: human-associated habitat; material: faeces...
TTTGCATTTTCACGGGAGAGGGTCGTAATGGGAAACTGCAGAATGCAGCGCCTGTTTCCTGCGGATACAGCTGACCTATGTGCAGACGGATGCTTTCCTATTATGCCGGAATAGGATATAAAAGTTTCGTTTGTCCGTTACAGCGCATCCAGTGCGGTGCGGGCGGCGCGGATGTTTGCTTCGCTGGTCTGCCAGATCTCAAACTCGGAAAAGCCTGGCAGACCCATGGGCACGCCCTCCCGCCGGAAGGTCATGCGGCTATCCAGCACCTGCTTGCCGGAAAGGTGGAACGCCCAGGCACCGGTCTGGGCGGCAAGGGCAGGGATGTTGGCAGCAGATACGCCTGCACCAACCAGAATCTCCACCTCCTGTCCAGCAGCTTCCACCAGCTGCTCGTATGGTGTACCCATACTGTACAAAAAGTTTGACGGGGTGGTAATTGCGTCTCCGGTGATTGTAGCAATTCGCTTCATCACAGGAACTCCATCTTTTACTGCATGCTTGATTGCAATCATGGTTTCTACGTTGTCCACGATACAGCCTGCATCTGCAGGAAGCATTTTGGAATTGATTTCGCGTCCGGTCACTGCGTAGATCAGCTGACGCTCTCCTCCCTGCGGATACTTTGTCAGCAATTCACAGACCTCCATCCGTGGCTCATCCTTAATCAGTTCCTTCAGTTTTGCAATTGCATCCGGTTTGTTATTTTCGACGCCAAACACACCTTTTGCATGGTCAAACAGCTGCAGTATGATCTTCATACCTGCAACCAGATCTTCCGGATTTTCGATCATTCTGCGATAATCTGCAGTCAGATATGGCTCGCATTCTGCGCAGTTTGCAATAATATACTCGATTTTTTCCGGCTCTTTCGGAGACAGTTTTACATGTGTCGGGAAACCTGCGCCTCCCATACCAACCACACCGGCCTCCTTAATTCGATCAATGATTTTCTCCCTGGATAAGGATGTCACATCATCCACCGGTGAATACTCACACTCCGTAAACTGATCGTCACTCTCGATTACAATGGAATTCACCATATCACCGACTGCCACACGCCGTGGTTCAATTTTCTTCACTGTACCGGATACCGAAGAATAAATCGGAGAAGATACAAAGCCGCCGGCTTCTGCAATCTTCTGCCCTTTCTTTACGCTATCCCCTACAGCGACAATTGGAGTGGCTGGTGCACCAATATGCTGTGACAATGGAAAAACCAGTTCTCCTTTGGGTAGAACTTCTTTGATTGGCGCATCCTTGGCAAGTTCTTTGCCTTCATAGGGATGTACGCCGCCTATAAATGTTTTCAAACCCATCCTTGTGCCCTCTTTCCTTATTTTTTTGTCTAAACCATATAGTTTATAACATAATTCAAATTAAATTATAGCACTTTTTAACCATGTATGTAGTAAAATTTTTAATTTTTTCTGAATATTTTGTATTCTTTTTAATACAAAGAAACATGACGAAAAATGAGATTTATGGTATAATCCAGACACACAGACAAAATCCAAACGTTATATAAAGGAGAATGTATGAAAACGTTTCATGAAGAAATCCCCGATCTCTGTCAGGACGCTCTCACCGACCAGCTTTTTGATGAACACTCTATATTTTTTGACATAGAAACTACCGGGTTTTCACCTGCAAATTCCACACTCTATATGATTGGATGTGCCAGACGCAAAAGCAACCGGATCTGTATTGACCAGTTTTTTGCTGAAAAACCGGAAGAAGAAGCTGAAATCCTCGCCGCATTTTTTCAGATGCTGTCACCATATACCACCATCATTACGTTTAACGGTGTGGGATTCGACATTCCTTACCTGAAGGCAAAAGCAGACCATTATAAGATTCCGGAACATTTTCGGGATTTTGAATACCTGGATATATTTAAATCGGTTTCTTCGATCAAATTTTTATTGAAACTGGAAAACTATAAGCAAAAAACCATAGAATCCTTTCTGGGTCTTAAAAGAAAAGACGAAAAGACGGGAGGGGATCTGATCCATGTATATTTCACGCATGTGAAACATCCGACAGAAGAAACGATGCATCTTCTTCGTATTCATAATTACGAAGATGTTCTGCACATGATTGATCTGCTCTCTGTTTTATCTTATCTGGAAGTATTAAACGGTCAGTACACCATCCTCTCCCACCGGATCGACCATTACCACGCATATGACGGAACCGAAGGGGAGGAATGGATCATCACCATGCAAAACGACTATCCCGTTCCGCGCCAGCTTTCCTGTAAACAGGATTGTTTTTATCTGATGATCGGAAAAAACCGCACTTCTCTTCGTATTCCGGTCTACGAAGGTGAACTGCATTATTTTTATTCCAATTACAGGGATTACTATTATCTGAAAAAAGAAGATATGGCAATACACAAAAGTGTTGCCTCATTTGTAGACAAAGAATACCGGGAAAATGCCAAAGCAAGTAACTGTTATACGCGCAAATCCGGCAAATTTCTTCCGCAATACAACAGTGTTATGCAACCGGAGTTCCGTAAAGAGTATAAGGATAAAATCAGTTATTTTGAGATGACGGATGATTTTTGTACCTCTGATATCATGTTGCGCCGCTATATTGATCACATCTTAAAAAATATGATGGAAAAAAAATAATAATTTAAGACTGCAAAAATGCATGTTCTTATGTTTCAGGCATAAAAACATGCATTTTTATTGGTTTAAACATTCTTTTCAAAATAAAAACTGCTGAGTCTGTCAAATCCAAGTTCTTTATAATTGGTAATCTGTTCTGTACTTCCGATAAATAAAACCCCATGACTCTTCAGTGACTGATGGAAGTTTTGATAAATCATATTTTTCGCGTCATCTGTAAAATAGATAACCACATTTCTGCAGAGAATCATATCAAAATCCCTTGGATACGGATCTTTTAACAGATTGTGTTCTTTAAACGTCACGCAGCGCTTGATTTCATCCGAAATCTGAAATGATTTTCCGATCTGTTTAAAATACTTGCGTTTAAATTCCGGCGGCACATTTGCAATGCTCTTTTCATTGTACAGACCAACCTGCGCTTTCTGAAGAACCTGTTTGTCCAGATCGGTTGCCGTAATATGAATGTTGGAAAGCGGAATATGTTTGGATAATGCCATGACAAGAGAATACGGTTCATCTCCTGTCGAACAGGCTGCACTCCACACATGCAGATTTTTTCCATGCTGTTTGATAAGTTTCGGAATAACATTCTCATCCATCAGCTTCCACTGATCCGGATTACGGTAAAACTCAGAGACATTGATTGTAAGAAAATTGACAAATGCCTCAAATTTGTCCTTGTCTGTCTTCAGCACACGGATATACTCATCATAATTGCTACAGCCATGCTTTGTCGCAATCGTATCAATTCGTCTGCGCATCTGTTTTTCTTTGTAATAATTCAGATCGATTTTTGTCAGAGCATAGACGTCTTTTTTGAATTTTTCATAATTGTCAAACATAGACTTTTATCCCCCTATAAACAATAAGAAGCTGCCCGAAGGCAACTTCTTACCTATGAAAATTTACAGTGAATTATTCCTCTGTCTCAGCATCTTCAGCCGGAGCTGCAAGAGCCTTAATGCTTAAGCTGATCTTCTTTTCTTCTTCGTTGAAGTCTACGATCTTTGCTTCAACTTCCTGACCAATCTTTAATACATCAGAAGGCTTCTCTACGTGTTCCTGGGAGATCTGTGATACGTGAAGTAATGCATCAACACCAGGAGCAAGCTCTACGAATGCACCAAAATCTGTCATACGTGCAACTTTTCCTTTTACCACGTTGCCAACGGCATACTTCTCTGCAGCACCATTCCAAGGATTCTCATCCTCAAATTTCATGCTGAGTGCAATCTTGGTATCTGTAATATTCTTGATAAATACGCGAACTTTCTGTCCAACAGTAAATACTTTCTTAGGATTCTCAACTCTGCCCCATGACATCTCTGAGATATGAAGTAATCCGTCTACTCCGCCCAGGTCGATGAATGCACCGAAATCTGTAACATTCTTTACAGTTCCTTCGATTACATCGCCGACTTTGATCTTTGCAAACAGTTCTTTCTGAAGCTCTGCCTTCTTTGCAAGTAATAAAGTCTTGCGGTTACCAATGATTCTTCTCTTTCTAGGATCAAACTCTGTGATAACAAACTCGATTTCCTGATCCTTGAACTTGCTTAAGTCTTTCTCATATGTGTCAGATACAAGGCTTGCCGGGATAAATACTCTTGTCTCATCTACATTGACACATACACCACCGGTAAGTACCTGGCTGACTTTTGCCTTTAAAATTTCCTGATTTTCGAATGCTTCCTCTAATCTCTTGTTTCCCTTCTCTGCTGCGAGACGCTTGTAAGAAAGGAGAACCTGTCCCTCACCATCGTTTACTTTTACAACTTTGGCTTCTAAGGTATCGCCGGCTTTTACGACTGTAGTAAGGTCTACATTTGGCTCGTTTGTATATTCATTACGTGTAATGATTCCATCTGATTTGTAGCCGATATTCAGGATGATTTCATCTGGCTTAACATCAATAACGGTACCCTCTACCACTTCTCCATTTCTTATTGTTTTTAAAGATTCTTCCAACATTTGTTCAAAGCTCATTTCTGACATTCTTTGAAACCTCCTCGATGATATTGTTTGGGGTTGAAGCCCCTGCGGTAATACCTACGTTATTGATGGATTGTATCTGATGATAATCCATATCTTTACTCGTTTGTATATAGTAAGTATTTGCACATTCCTTTTTAGATATTTCATACAATTTTTGCGTATTGGAGCTATGCTTGTCACCAATGACAATCATGAGATCCGACTCCGCAGCAATTTTGCGTGCTTCCGTCTGTCTTTCCTCCGTTGCATTGCAGATTGTATCTAAAACACTTATATCATAACCTTTTTTCTTTATAATTTCAACTAATTCTTGAAATTTATTGTAGTTAAATGTCGTCTGTGCCACCAGACAGACTTTTTCTCCCTCTTTTAACGGTAATTTTTCAATATCTTCCTGACTTGTGACCGTATAGGCAGGTTGTCCTTCCACCCATCCGAGAATTCCTTCCACTTCCGGGTGATGTTCGTTTCCGGCAATCACAATCCGGTACCCTTTTTTGCTGTACTTCTCCACAAGCCGGTGAATTTTCAGGACAAACGGACAGGTTGCATCCAGCACTTCAAATCCGCATGCCTTCATTGCTTCATGTTCTCTGCGGCTGATACCGTGTGAACGGATGATAATCTTTCCTTTTGGAAGATTCTCAAGTTCTTTGAGCTCCCTGACCACATGAACTCCACGCTGTTTAAGATCCCTGACTACTTCTTCATTGTGAATGATCGGCCCATACGTATATACCGGAACTTTTGCCTCTTCTGCTTCCTGATATACCATATTTACTGCCCGTTTCACGCCGAAGCAATACCCGGCACTTTTTGCAATCGTCAACTTCATTTTTGTCTATTCCGCCTTCTTGATTATTTTTTTCATTTCTTCAACAACGCCGTCAATATCCAGATCCGATGAGTCTAAAAGGACAGCATCCTCCGCCTGTTTTAACGGGGAAGTTTCCCGGTGCATATCCCGGTAATCGCGCTCAATAATATCTTTTTCTATCGCATCCATATCACAGGATACACCTTTTGCTGTCAGCTCATCAAAGCGGCGCTTTGCCCGCACTTTCGAGCTTGCAGTGAGATAAATTTTCACATTGGCATCCGGAAGGACAACCGTACCGATATCTCTTCCATCCATAATCACATTTTCCTTTGCGGCAAGCTGTCTCTGCAATTCTACCAGTTTTGTACGAACCACTGGATAAACACTGGTCGCGCTGGCCATGTTGCCGACTTCCTCTTTCCGGATAACGCCGTTTACGTTCTCTCCATTTAAGATCACCTGCTGTTCTCCGCCCGTATACTGAATGGTCACGTCTACCTTCGGACAGGCAGCCGCAATCGCCTGCTCATCGGAAGCATCGATATGATTCTGTAAAAAATAATATGCCATCGCGCGGTACATTGCACCGGTATCCACATACACATACCCCAGATCCGCCGCAAGTTTTTTGGCGATTGTACTTTTTCCGGCTCCTGCCGGTCCATCAATTGCAATATTAAATGCCATTTTCTATTCTCCTTTGAAATAAATTATTTATCTTTGAAATTACAAAACGGATATTCCCGCCAGGTGTCCGGTGGACCAGGCAATCTGAAGATTATAGCCACCGGTAAGTGCATCCAGATCCAGCACCTCGCCGCAGAAATACAGCCCCTGCACAAGTTTTGACTCCATCGTGGAAGGATTGATATCTTTCACGGAAACACCGCCCTTTGTTATAATTGCCTCTTTAAAATCGCGAAGCCCTGTAATTGTAAGCGGCATATTTTTAAACAGATGTAACAGATTCTGTCTCTGTTCCCTGGATATTTCATTCACCTTTGTATCCGGATCAATGCCTGATAACGCAATCATAACGGGTATCATTTTTGCCGGGAGCAAATGCCCCAGAGAATTTTTAAACTGCTTATTTTTCATTTCATCAAATTCCCTTAAGATCCGGTGATCAAGCTGTTCCACATCCAGTGCCGGTTTCAGATCAATCGTCATGGAAAGCTCCTGGTCAAATGCTTTTGCCGGGATACATCCGCTTGCCGACAATACCAGCGGACCGCTGACGCCGAAATGCGTAAAAAGCATCTCTCCAAAATCCTCATACAGTTTTTTCTTTCCCCGGGTAACCGACATACGGACATTGCGCAGCGAAAGGCCCTGCAGATCCCTGACCCACGGTTCTTTCATTTCCATCGGAACCAGTGCCGGAGTCGGCGATACCATCTTATGTCCGCTCTCTTCTGCCATGCGGTAACCGTCCCCCGTTGCCCCTGTTGAAGGATAGGAAATTCCTCCGGTTGCAACAATCACTGCGTCCGCATGCATTTTTGTATGATCAGCCAGCTCAACACCGGTAACACGCTTTTCTTCATCCCTCTTTTCAAGCAGCAGACGCTTTACTTTTGTATGCAGGAAAACTTCCACATGCTGCCCCCGCAATGCGGTGGATAACGCCGCAATCACATCGGAAGAATGATCCGACACGGGAAATACCCGGTTCCCACGCTCTGTTTTTGTAGGCATTCCATGACTCTCAAAAAAAGAAATCACCTGCTCATTGTCATAGGAGTAAAAAGCACTGTATAAAAATTTACGGTTGCTGACTACATTGGCAAACAGCTGTTCCATATCACTGGCATTCGTCAGATTGCAGCGCCCTTTTCCCGTAATAAACAGCTTTTTCCCGAGTTTTTCATTCTGTTCTAAAAGCGTCACTGCATGTCCGCTCTCCGCTGCCGCATACGCAGCCATCATTCCCGCCGGTCCTCCACCGATCACGATTACTTTACTCATTATCGATATCCCCTAATTTTGCATAATGTACCTTAATCGAATCATCAATATAATTGATCTCATCGTTTTCATATACCTGATACTCATCCCAGATGTCTTCTAACATCGTCAGTGTTCCCGCCACTTCTTTCTGTTTCTTCATGCACAGAGCCACTACCAATGCATTGATAACGGAAAGCGGTGCGACAAGGGAATCCACAATGGATGCCATATCACTGTCCGCAATGAGATTGCAGGAAGAATACAGATTCATCGGTGAATGTATGCTGTCAGTAATTGTAATTACTTTTGCACTCCGGTTATTTGCAAATTCCAATGCCTTTAATGTCCGCATGGAATATCGTGGGAAACTGATTCCGATAATAACGTCATTTTCCCCGATTCTTACCATCTGTTCAAACAGTTCACTCGAACTGTTTGTCGTAAGCAGACGCACATTATCAAACATCAGATTCAGATAAAATCCGAGAAAACTTGCAAGCGGCGCACAGCTTCTGATCCCGACAATATAAATATTTTTTGCCTCAAGGATTGTCGAGACGGCCACCTCAAACGCACTGTGATCAATTTTTTCCAGTGTCGTTTTAATCTTGTCCGCGTCTGCCGATAAAACTGTCTCTAAAATCTTCGACTGGCTGATTCTTCCGTAGGTTACCTCCATGCGCTGTACGGAGTTTAATTTATTGCGCACCAGTTCTTCTAAGGCACGCTGAAATTCCGGATATCCTTTATATCCAAGATATGTTGCGAAACGTACAACGGTCGACTCACTGACACCAACCGTTTCCCCCATTTTGGCGGCTGTTAAAAATACCGCTTTATCATAATTATCTGTAATGTAAGTTGCAAGCATTTTCTGTCCCTTGCTCATCGAACTGTAACAATTATTAATCCGGTTTAACAGATCATTGGTATTTGACATCATATTCTCCTCTTTATCCCATAAAAGCTGTGCCACAAACAGCACTTTTGATTGTATCACTTTAACCGGAAAATGCAAGATTTCATGCAAAAAGAATTTTTCCCATCAAAAAAGACGCACCAGATCTGATGCGTCTTTTTCGTAGAAACCGGATATGACTATACCGGATATGCTCCGTTCTTTGTATCAGCAGTCTTTGCGTCTACGCCAGTCTGCTGTGCCTCACGGTATTTGAAGAAATCAGTAGCAACCTGTGGGAACAATGCATAGGATAATACATCCTCATCCTGCTGCTTGTACTGTTTCATCTCAGCTTCAATCTTACCAAGCTCCGGCTCAAGAAGATCTGCCGGACGACAGGTGATTGCATTCTTTTTATCCTCTCCGAGAACCTTGTCAACAACTTCCGGATTGAATGGTTTAACGGTCTGGCCGTACTTACCAAGAAGAATATCCTTTGTCTCCTTTGTTGCGACTTTATAACGCTCTCCCATCAATACGTTAAATACAGCCTGTGTACCAACGATCTGGGAAGACGGAGTAACAAGTGGTGGCTCACCAAGGTCTTTACGCACACGCGGAACCTCTGCAAGCACTTCCTCGTACTTGTCCTCTTTTCCCTGCTCCTTGAGCTGGGAAATCAGGTTGGAAAGCATACCACCCGGTACCTGATAACGAAGAGTGTTGATGTTTACACCAAGTACCTTCGGGTTCATCAGACCGCTTGCAAGTGCCTCTTCACGTAACGGACGGAAGTAATCTGCGATCTCACTTAACAGATTCAGATCAAGACCGGTATCGTATGGTGTGTTCTTGAAAGCCTCTACCATAACCTCTGTTGCAGGCTGGCTGGTTCCAAGAGCAAATGGAGACATTGCAGTATCAATGATATCTACACCGGCCTCTACTGCCTTCATATATGTCATGGAAGCTACACCGGAAGTATAATGTGTATGAAGTTCTACCGGAAGAGAGGTAGAATCCTTCAGTGCCTGTACAAGTTCTGTAGCCTTAGCAGGAACTAAAAGACCTGCCATATCCTTGATACAGAGAGAATCAGCTCCCATATCCTCTACACGCTTTGCCATCTCCATCCAATAATCCAGAGTATAAGCATCTCCAAGGGTGTAGGAAAGAGCTACCTGTGCATGACCTTTTTCCTTGTTACATGCAGTAACTGCTGTCTGCAGGTTACGGATATCATTTAAGCAGTCAAAAATACGGATGATGTCAATTCCGTTTGCAATTGACTTCTGTACAAAATACTCTACCACATCATCTGCATACGGACGATATCCTAAGATATTCTGTCCACGGAACAGCATCTGCAGTTTTGTATTTTTAAATCCGTCTCTTAATTTACGAAGACGATCCCATGGGTCCTCTTTTAAGAATCTCAGGCAGGCATCGAATGTCGCACCACCCCAGCACTCTACAGCATTGAATCCAACCTTATCCATCTTTGGGATAATCGGAAGCATCTGCTCTGTTGTCATACGTGTAGCGATCAGTGACTGATGGGCATCACGCAAAACAGTTTCTGTTATTTTTAATGGTTTTTTTACCACTTCTGACATGACTTTTCCTCCTTATTAAATTCCAAATATAGCCATGAAACATCCCGCAGCTACTGCAGTACCGATAACACCGGCAACGTTTGGTCCCATTGCATGCATGAGCAGGAAGTTTGTAGGATCCTCCTCTGCACCAACCTTCTGGGATACACGGGCTGCCATAGGCACAGCAGATACACCGGCAGAACCAATCAGAGGGTTAATCTTGCCCTTGGTAATCCAGCATAATAACTTACCAAATAAAACTCCGGCAGCAGTACCAACGATAAATGCGATCAGACCTAATACAACAATCTTTAAGGTGCTTGCATTTAAGAAAGCCTCTGCGCTGGTAGTTGCACCAACGGAAGTACCCAGTAAGATAACTACAATGTACATAAGTGCGTTACTTGCAGTCTCCTGTAACTGACGGACAACGCCAGATTCACGGAAGAGGTTTCCAAGCATCAGCATACCAACAAGTGGTGCTGTGGTAGGAAGCAGTACGCAGACAACAACGGTAACAACGATTGGGAAGAGGATCTTCTCCAGTTTGCTGACCGGACGAAGGTTCTGCATCTTGATCGCACGTTCTTTCTTTGTTGTAAATAACTTCATAACCGGAGGCTGAATAATCGGTACAAGTGCCATATAAGAATATGCAGCCACAGCAATTGGTCCTAACAGACCAGTCTGTCCCAACTTACCAGCAAGGAAGATGGAAGTCGGTCCATCCGCTCCACCGATGATAGATACGGCAGCGGCAGCCTTGTCATTAAATCCAAGTAAAATTGCAAGGAAATATGCACTAAAGATACCAAACTGTGCAGCAGCTCCCATCAGGAAACTGATCGGATTTGCAATCAGTGGACCAAAGTCCGTCATTGCACCTACGCCCATGAAAATGAGGGAAGGTAAAATAGACCACTCATCCAATGTATAAAAATAATAAAGTAAACCACCCACGCCGTTGCTCGTCTGTTCCGGGCTTGCGATGATATCCGGGTAAATATTTACCAGAAGCATACCAAATGCGATCGGAACTAACAGTAATGGCTCAAAACCTTTCTTAATCGCAAGATACAGGAAAATAAATGCTACTAAAATCATAACATAATTTCCCCAGGTCAGATTGAAAAAGGCTGTCTGATGCAGGAGGTTCGTCAATGTTTCACCTACATAACTCACAGTGTTTTCCTCCTTGGATTAGTTTAATGTAGCGAGTAATGCACCAGATTCTACGGCATCACCAACTGCTACGTCGATACTTGCAACAGTTCCGTCTTCCGGAGCAACGACTGGTGTCTCCATCTTCATGATCTCAAGAACCAGAACAGTGTCTCCCTTCTTTACAGCATCGCCGACTTTCTTCTCAATCTTGAATACCTTTCCGGCTGCTCCTGCTTCGATCTTAATGCTTCCGGCTCCTGCTGAAGCAGCTGGTGCTGCGGCGGCTGCCGGTGCTGCAGCTGACTTTGCAGCTGTACGTCTCGGTGCTGCTACGCCGGATGTACTTCCGGTCTCTTCTACTGTAACATCATAAACGTTACCATTTACGGTAATTGTATAATTCTTCATGAATATGTTCCTCCTAAATTTTCTTTCTATCCTATCTACGATTGATGGAACGAACTACGAAATCACTAGTAGAAGTTCCGGTGCTTGCAGCGATTGCCGCTGCAATAACTGCGATAAGTTCAGTGTCATCTGTCTGTGCTGCAACAGGGGCAGGTGCCGGTGCTGCGGCTGGTGTCTCTTCCTGCTGTGGAGCCTGTCCGGCTGCTTTGGCAGCTTTCTTTTTCTCCAGATACGGGAAGATCTTAAAGCAGGAAATAAGAAGACTGATCAGAATCAATACAGCAAATACAACTGCCATAGAAATTACAGTATTCAGTCCTGCCTTTTCCATTTTCTCACCGAGTGTATAAATCGGATCTACCGAAATGCCGGTAACATCCATGGAATAGTAATCATATACTACTTCGAAATTCACATCTTTCTTCGCGAACTTGATGGTCATATCTGTGGTAAGTGTCTTACCGGATTTGGTAACCTTGAACGTATCGTCTTCGATCTTTTTCATTTTACCAAACTCATCCAAAGTATCCTGCCACTTTGCAGCTGCTTCAATCTGTGCCTCTGTGACACCGTAGCTTGAAGTAAGCTGATCCTTTACATCGTCCGGAAGAGTATCTGCTGTCAGTTTGTTTTCTTTGAACAACTGAGCCAGACTCTGTACCATGCCCGCATTGGTATCCATTTCAGACTGAAGATCTGAATAGGACTTTCCATTGTAATCCACGGTAGTCGGGTCTGTTCCACATGCACCAAGCATCAGAACCATCAGGATCATGCAAAGTGCAAAAGCAATTCTCTTTTTCATAAAACTTCACCTTTCTACTTGGTACCGTGTTTCTTTTCTGGCTCGCTTACATACTTTGTATAAAGCATTTCAAAAGCAGCTACAAGGTATTTTCTGGTATCTGCCGGATCAATCAGACGATCCACATATCCTCTTGCAGCAGCAGATGCGGCAGAATCCTGAAGTTTTTCATAATCAGCAGCTTTCTGCTTGATCTCATCTGCACCAGCTTCCGGATACATAATCTTTGCAGCCAGAGTAGAATCCATCGCACCGATCTTTGCTCCGCTCCATGCGTATACAAGATCTGCTCCGACAGACTTGGAATTCATAAATACATAAGCACTTCCGTAAGCCTCTCCTGTGATCAGGTTTACCTTTGCACAGGTTGCATTGGAAAATGCGTAAGTCATTCTCGCAAGTGCCTTTGCAAGTTTCTTCTCAGAGCACATGCAGTTTTTCAATCCATTCACATTTGTAATGGTAAGTACCGGGATTGAGAATGCATCACAGAACTGAACAAATTCAGCTGCCTTGTTGCATCCCTGCGCGGTCAGGGACTTGTCAAAGCTCTCTGCTTTCTTGCCTTCTGCATCATATACTTCGCTGCAGTTTGCCACAGCACCGACTGTCATTCCGTTTAACTTGATCAGTCCGGTTACCATATTCCTGGCATAATCTGCCTTTGTCTCGAAGAATACGTTATTATCTGAAATCTGGGATAACAGATATCTCGGATCTCCCTTCATATTCTCCATACTCTCGCAGGCACGATTTAAATCATCTTCACAGTCATCTGTATAGACATCTCCCTCATTGTTGCTTGGAAGCATACATACCAGCTGACGGATCTGTTCCATGATCTCATCTTCTGAACCAACGAAATCTACACATCCATTATTTTCACTCTGGAATGCTGCGCTGGCTGTATCACATTTTTCTGTGTTATTGCCTTCGATTGCATCCGGAGCATTTACAAACATGCGTCCTTTCTTCTCTTCAATGAACGCGAAATCGCAAAGTGCCGGGACAACGGAAAGGCCGCCGCCACAATTGCCAAATACACCACAAATCTGAGGTACAAGACCGGAAGCTGCTACTTCCTTCGCATAAATAGTTCCAAACCCATCCAATGCATCAACCGACTCCTGAAGACGAATACCGCCACAGTCAATCAGACCGATGACAGGAGCTCCCATCTTCATTGCCATGTCATACACAGACGCAATCTTCTTTGCGTGCATCTCTCCGATGGTACCGTTTAATACGGATGCATCCTGGCTGTAAATAAATACCAGATTGCCGTCGATCAGTCCATGACCGATTACAACGCCATCTGAAGGGGTCTTTGCAGCGGTAAGATTAAAATCTGTGCTACGTGCTGTTACGAGAGAACCGATTTCCATAAAACTGTTCTCATCGACCAACTTAGCAATACGCTGAATTGCCAAGTTTTCATTGTTACTACTCATTTTATGCCCTCCATCTATAAAAAATAAAAATTTCCGCTAGTTTGTATTGTATCTCATTTCCCAATTCTTTTCAACATAATTTGTTAATTTTTTCACTAATTCTTTGTGACTAATTTCCTATTTGCCCAACAGTGCCTCTTTCCACATAATTTGAAAAAACTTTTCAGGAGACCATTTTTTTACGGAAACCTCTGCTTTAATTTTTCCGGAGTAAATTTCCCTGCCGTTCATACAGTAGGAAACACGTCCAAGCGTCTGCCCTTTTTTGACCGGAAGGCTTATCGGATCAGACCATACTTTCTTTATTTCAGCGGTATCCCCGTCTTTTTTCAAAAACGTCAGTTTTGTGATATCCGTATCAACATAAACCGGCAGTTTGGCATGGGTAGCCCATTCCTCGAGTGTTTCTTTCCGACAGCCCTGCGCAATCTCTATATCCGGCAGCTCCATGGATGCTTCCGATCCCCGATACAGATGATAGGCATCCATTCCGTATTGAAACAGTGTCTTTGCATCGGACCACTTATAATTTTTGTGGTTCGGCCAGCCGCAGGCAAGAAGTGCGATTGCATAATGTCTCCCCCCTTCTTCAAGTGCAGCCACATAGCAATATCCGGCTTTGGACGTATATCCGGTTTTTCCGGTAATCACATGATCCATCATATCCAGCAGGGCATTTTTATTGGAAACAGCATATCCGGTTCCCTCCAGGCTCTGAAATGTATGTGACCGGGTCTGCGTCACTTCCAGAAACTGCTTGCTTACCGGAGACTTCCATGCGCAATAACTCATAATCCTGCACAGATCATATGCTGTGGTATGGTGTTCCCCCTGCTCATCCTTTGCATCCAGACCGTTCGGTGTCACAAAATGGCTGTCGGTGCACCCGATCTTCTTTGCTTTTTCATTCATAAGTGCTGCAAATTTTTCCGCAGATCCCGCCACATGTTCTGCGATTGCATATGCACAGTCATTATAGGATTCCAGCATCAGCCCATACCACAGATCCTGCATATAGAACTGTTCTCCTTTTTTCGCCCCGAGATGTACCTTCGGCTGTGATGCCGCTTTTGCGCTGAATGTGACCACTTCATCGGGCTTACATTGTTCCATCGCCACGATACAGGTCAGAATTTTTGTGGTACTTGCATTCGGCAGTGCTGTCTGTGCCTCTTTTCCATACAAAAGGCGCCCACTGTCACCATCCACCATGGCGCAGGATTTTGAATACAGTGTCTGCGCTTCGGGTTCTTTTTGCTTTTCTGCCAAAACCGGTTCGCTCATCAGACATCCGATTATCAGCAACAGACTTACTATTTTTGTGCAGATTCTTTTTTGAAACATAAAAAAATAACCATATACATTTTTATTCTATGTATATGATTATTCCTGCTTCTTTTATACGTCCAGTTTCACATGCATCTCTTCTTCTGCTTCCTGCTTAAACTCTTCCACCTGTACCGGACTGAGTACCGGCAGATCATCGATTGAATGTACGCCGAAACTGCGTAAAAATTCTTCTGTTGTTCCGAAAAGTAACGGACGCCCCGGTGCATCAAGTCTTCCAAGTTCACACACCAGATGATATTCCACCAGTTTGTTTACCGCATGATCCGATGACACGCCACGTATTTTTTCTATTTCCATCTTTGTCACCGGCTGCTTATATGCAATAATGGAAAGCGTCTCCAAAAGAACATCGGTTAAAACCCGGCGTTTGGGCTGCTTTGCAATTTTAATCAGATATTCGTAAATTTCGGGTCTGGTGCACATCTGGTAGGCTCCATCCAGTTCCGTGATGGTAACGCCGCGTTTCTGTTCTTCCCACTCGTTTCTCATTTCATCGATCAGGTCCTTTGTTTTCTTCTGATCAAGTCCAAGAGTTCCTGCAATTTTTTCCAGTTCTACGGATTCTCCCATAGAAAACAGAATTCCTTCTATAATTGCCTTGTATTTTTTTTCTTCCATATTTTCCGTCCATCCTGCAATACATGATAATCTATGCTGCAACTTTCGAATCAATCTGGATATCATCAAAAATATGTTCCTGCGAAATCCGTATCGTTCCCATTTTCATCAGCTCCAGAATCGCAAGAAACGTAACGATCACTTCCACTTTCGATGACTGTGCCGTCAAAAGTCCCCGGAAACTGAAATGTCTGTGTCCGGCCGCATATTTTTTCAAATCCTCCATCTTGTCTTCCAGCGATACCTCTTCTTTTTCAATCTTTCCGAATTTTGACCGCAGAGGATCAATTTTATCCTGCTGTTTTTTCATAATGCTCTCAAAAATTTCATGCAGGCGTGAAAGCGTAATGTCCGATATCAGTTCGTGGATATCAACCGGCGGTTCATACGCACGCACTTCCTCCGGAATCGTCGGCTTCTTATACATAACACGACCGGCATCCATCTGCCGGTCTTTTAGTTCATACGCCATACATTTGTACATCTTGTATTCCAGAAGCTGCTGTACCAGTTCCGCACGCGGATCTTCTTCTTCCTCTTCACTGTCCGGATTCGATGGGAGAAGCATGCGTGATTTGATATCGACCAGTGTTGCAGCCATAACCAGAAACTCACTGAGTACCTCCAGATCCTGTCGTTTCATTTCCCGGATATACTCCATATACTGTTCCGTGATCTCCACAATCGGAATATCATAGATATTCACTTTATTCTTTTCGAGCAGATACAAAAGCAGATCCAGCGGTCCCTCAAATACCTGGAGTTTAACGGTCAGTTCCATCCCTCTCGTCCTTTCTGTCATAATCTATATTTTATCTTTATGTTGTAGAAAATGCAAGGACAATTTACTATATTTAGTGTTTTACAGAAGAGGGGCAAACAATTTCAATGCTCCCATAAATGTACGCACAAGAAACGATTTTCTTTGAAATTCCTCCAGGGTCACTTCGTGGCTTTCCGCAAATGTTTTTAACGCATCTTCTTTTACCTGCAAAACTGCCCGGGTACGATACATCCAGACGCCACATTCAAAATGCAGACACAGACTGCGGTAATCCATGTTTACCGTTCCCACGGTTGCCTGTACATCATCCGACACAAAACATTTTGCATGGATAAAACCTGGCGTATATGTGTATATTTTCACTCCGTTTTTGATCAGATACGGGAAATTCGACTGTGTCAGGAAATACACCAGTTTCTTATCCGGAATTCCCGGTACAACCAGACGCACATCCACGCCGGATTTTGCCGCATTTACAAGTGCCGTACGCATCTCGGATCCGATGATCAGATACGGAGTAAAGATGTAAAGATATTTTTTTGCCCTGCTGATTATATTCAGATATACATTTTCGCCGACATCTTCGTGATCCAGTGGAGAATCGGTATACGGCTGGACGAATCCTTTTTCATCTGCATGGATTTTTTCCTGCAGCCTGTGTTTTTCCATGGAAGTTGCCCGATAAAATGTATAATCACTTTCTGTTTTCAAAATATAATCCCACAGTTCCAAGAACATGCTTGTAAAACTCCAGACACATTCTCCGGTCAGACGGATTGCCGCATCCTTCCAATACCCAAAACGCACTCTGGCATTGATATACTCATCCGCCAGGTTCATTCCCCCGGTATAGGCAACCTTTCCGTCAATCACCGTAATCTTTCTGTGGTCACGGTTATTCAGGAACATATTAAGTCCCGGAAGCAGCGGATTGAATACCCGGCAGGCAATTCCTTTCGCTTCCAGTTTTCTCGCAAAGCTCAGATTTACGAATCCGATCGAGCCCATGTCATCATAGAACACCCGGACCTCTACTCCTGCTTTCACCCGTTCTTCCAGCACCGTCTGTATCCTGCTCCATGCATATTCATCCTCAATTGCATGATACTCCATGAAAATGAATTGCTCCGCCTTTGCAAGATCCGTAAGCTGCGCCTCCAGTCCTTTGACCGCTTCATCAAAATAAGTCACATCCGTATTCTGATACACCGGATAACACGCATTTCTTTCTATATAATTAGAAACATTTCCCGCTTTCGGATCTGATGCATTCAGACGTTCCAGCACTTCCTTATTTTCCGGCAAAAGCGGCAGGAGCTTCTCATCAATCTTTTTGTAACGCATCCGCATCTTCCGGGTTCCACCGTTCATACCGATCATAAAATAAAGTGCTACTCCAAGGATCGGAAATGTCAGGATCAGGATGATCCACGGTGTCTTCATCGAGGAAGTCTCATTTCTTCCATATATTTTCAAAACCAGTATGACGGCAAATATTCTGGTCAGATTGTCTATGAATACCGCGTATTCATTCAGTCCCTTAAATATCCCAATCAGGAACACTACTTCCAGTAATATCGAAAGCACTGTGAACGCCAGCCGCTTCACACCATTCTGTGTCTTTTTCTTTCCTTCCAGTGTATGACTGCTCATCTTCTCACTCTTTTCTTCTATCGTAAATTATGATTATACTAACACGAACATGTTCCCGTCACAAGCTTTATCCGGTATTTTGTAAATTACCGTCCGGAAATGATTGACATAATTCTTCTATGTATTATAATGTTAGTCATTACTAATCATCGTTAGTTTGTATTGAACCGGAGGAATTATGCCACTGAATCTAGCCGTCATCGGCATCGACTATATTGTACAAAAAACTTGCGGAAATGAAGCAGAACGCCACCACTTAGAATCGCTTGGTTTTGTTGAAGGTGCATCTGTCTGCATCCTGTCCGCATTTTTCGGCTATTACGTTGTTCGCATCAAAGACAGCAAGATCGGAATCGGAAAAGATCTTGCCAAGATGATCATCGTCCAGGCCGAATAGTTATTTATGAGGAGATTTACATGAAAAAGAAAAAAAACATATTACATCTTTGCGAAGCCACCTTTTTGCTTCTTCTGCTGATACTTATATCCACACTATACCTTTTAAAATACTTACAGGCTCCCGGAGGCTCCTATTCCCCTATGCTTCACCTGATTCAGCTGACTCTGCTGCTTGTGGTATTGACACTTGCCCTGACACTGATCCAGCGTGAACTACTTTCCAGATTACTGGTCAATGCCTTCCGGGATATTACAGGAATTCATAATAAAACATCTCTTGAAAATAAAATCACTGAACTCGGAGAACTTCCAAGCACCTTTGGAATCGGTGTTATGAT
>ENA-OPXG01000798-OPXG01000798.1-human-gut-metagenome-genome-assembly--contig:-NODE-798-length-18615-cov-2.893858_pt1 | contig 18615 bp, 20 predicted proteins | sample MGYA00241519_ERZ502030 | MGnify/ENA primary metagenome ERZ502030 (study PRJEB25962, sample SAMEA2041937) | human gut metagenome | biome: human gut; feature: human-associated habitat; material: faeces...
AAAGTTTACCATCGTAAACTTTACGACGGTGAAATTTAAAATCAATAACAAAGTTACTAATAATTTCGAAACTATAATATGATTAAGGTTCTGAAAATCAAAAAAGAGTGAATACTTAACATTTCAGTTCATGCAGCATGTCTTGTTACACTAAATTAGTGTTCCGATACGTATTCCAGTTTTCAATGTCATTGCGGCTACATTCTACGAACACTATGATGATATTCTAAACTTCTATAACAAGAGGACATCAAACGCGGCAGCAGAGTCTTTCAACGCCAAGATCAAACTCTTTAGGGCAAACTTACATGGAGTGGCAGACAGAAAGTTTTTTCTGTTTAGAATGGCAAAGATATATGGATATCCCCACTAAATTTCTACTGCCCCGAATTACAACTGATCTCCCTTGATCCTCCTTTTTCAAACTGAGCCGGAGAAAGCCGTAGGGTAATAAAAAAAGCCCCTGAAAATCAGAGGCTTTTTTATTTTCGTGATCCGCCTGGGATTCTCCTAAGAGAGTTACCGTGCTGATATTTAAAACTTTATATTTTTAGCTTCAAGCATATCCCATGAATTATCCCACTAATTTGCTACGTGCTTTTGCGGTAGTTTGCTTATGGAGAATACTAGCGGCAAAGATAATCGTTTTCTTTAAAATTACAAAAAAAGAAAGCTGTTCTATACAACTGTCACCTGTTGAAATATGATTTAACGTATAGAAGAGGCATGAGGATTTTCTACAAAAGACATAGGTTTGGCGTTGATATTTCATCTTTGGAATATGTTTTTGTGTACATCAAAATTAATGATAGCTTTCAGCAAATAATATTGCACCAATGAGTTTGTCTCTCAGCTCTTAGTAAAATCAAACATTAAATGTTTGATAAATGTAAAATCATCGTGAGAAGAAATATAGTATGAATTTAAGTACATAAAATCTAAATCCTGAGAATGTAAAACCTCTGCTTCTCTCTTCAAGTTACATAAACATGTATTTAACATTGATATTATATTTTCAACTCTTCCTTGAAGTATATAGCCAACTAAACATCCATGTTGTGGATATTTTCCTGATAAATAATTGCCAATACCTGTTTCTATATATCGTTCATGAAGTTTGATTGCCGAAATTTTTGTTTTTCTTCCAACTTTGAAAGAATCTATTTCGATTAAATTCTTTGCTTCTGCATAATATTCCCACTGATTTGTAGTCCAACCAGAAAAACGAAAATCAATTCTTGCAGCGCTTTTAGCACTGTTACCATCATTTTTATAAATTCTATATTCAGGTATAATATCTATTTGCCATTCTAGTCTTTTACTATTTGTTTCTAGGGATAATAGCAATTCCTTTGATATATCTTCCTCTTCCCAATCAATAGAAATATTTCCATTGGATTTGATTACATAATATCCCTCACTTAACAAAATCAGACAACGCCTTTCCAATATTTGCAATGTGCTGTTTATATACTCAGGGTTAAAATATCCACTCATTTTGTTCCCATATTTATTATTTCAACAATGAGAGAAAGCGCATCATTAATAGCCTGTGAACGTGTCCAAAAACGTTTCTGATTTGGCTTTATTAAATATATTTTATCTCCATCATAATATCTAAACTGTTTTTGCACATATAAGTTTCTTCCCTTTTCTTGAATGGAATATTTATCTAATTCTTTTAGCAAAGAAGATAGTTCATTTGACTGCTTTATATCAATAGCTTTTTCCTCATTACAAAAATGTAATACCACTAAATTTAAAGGATCATGTCGTTGGACATCATATACAGTTATATTAACTTTATGATTGGTCTCAGAATAAAAATTATTCAATTCTTGGCGAATAAGTTTTGCATAAGTCACATTCTCATCAGACTGAGTACGATGAAATGCTTTTGACTTTATCCCTTCTATTAGCAAGGAAAATGAATATTCAAATGCATCTGAAATTAAGAATTTATTTTTTTCTGAAATATTGTACAAAGAGAAAATCAAATCATCAATTTCATTCTCAAAAATTGCTATTTGACTTTTCTGCTCAAAAAAATTAAGACTCAAATATTTATCTAAAATTCCTGAAAGACTATATACATCATTATCCTTAAACGAGAAAGGTAATTGATAGTATTCATTAGGTTTAAGTTCTTCTCTTTCAATCCCAATAGAAGCAGAAATCATAAACAGAAAGTATGCTGCTAACTTTGAATTTAAATAACAAGTAATCCCTTTCAGCATTTTTTCATCATTATGATGCAATCCGAGCACTTTGCTATTAAATGAACATTCTTCTTGCACAAAAGAAGCACAGACTTTCCAGTCTTTTAATCCTTCTTTTATTAAAATATGTGGAGCTTTATATGTATCTATTGCTCCCAGTCGTCTAAAATCATTTATGCTATTTAATTGCTCCGCATTAATTCCATAATAGTTTGAATATATTTTTCTTGACGCTTCTGATAGTCCATCGTTAAGGCTTGAAAAATAATCCGTATAATACCTGCTTATATGTTTAGGTAAAATATATTTCTGTGGAATATTCTTTTCTTTTGTGATCTTTTTCGTGGAGTTATCCAAGAATTGTAACCCTAAGCCTTTTTTAATATTTTTTTGTTCTATATATTGTTTAAGGGTAGAGTTACTTGATAATGATTTCAAGAAATAGTAATCCGCAATATTTCCCCACATGGCTATTTTCCATATTTTAGTATCAGGAATTTGGCACTCTATTCGTGGAAGAAATGTAATATCCGTACTGTCAATTAATACCCCATCTATTAAATTGGATTTAACATAGGTTTTAGGAGCCCAATACTCAATTGTATTAGATATTTTGCGAGGTGGATTTTTTTTAAAATATGCAATGCAAACTGGTCCTACTGCTGAAGTGAATAGTTGCCCTCCAAAGTCTTTTGGTATTTTTCGGAATATGGATAAATTATAGACTTTTTCTACATAATTTTCATTTAACAACCAACGTCTAAAATTTTGAAAAGGTTTTTCTGTATTAGTAAGTACTTTTGCATTGAATATTAATGCAATATCTCCGTCAGGACAAAAATCAACGGATTTATGTAGAAATGGCAAAACCATTTCTTTGCCAAAATTGTGATTGACGCAATAATCCATTATAGATTTCGATAATTTCTTAGTCCCAAAAGGTGGGTTTCCGACAACCAAATTTACCTTTTCAAAATCATCGGGATTCACTTCCCCTATAGTATCTCGACACCATAAATTCTTTCCTTCTTTCCCTTTAATAGAAATATCATTAGGGTTATCAATTAAATATGGAAATTTATTGGTTTTGTCTATCCAAAGTTTTTTCGGATTAAGATGCTCAACTAAAGCCAAATAAAGACTGAAAGCGGTTACTTTAATAGCCAATGGATCTATTTCTATTCCAAAGATATTTTTTACAAGTATGTCATTAAGTTCATTGAAAGTTATAATTTTCTCTGGATTCTTATTTTTCCATCTTCTAATCAATCTTTTATAACTTTCGACCAAGAAAATCCCAGAGCCACACGCTGGATCTAAAATTTTCACATTATAGTCTATTTCATTCTTAATCGGCAGCTTGTCGTTTAGAATTAATTCTACCAAAGTATATGGAGTATAGAATTGTCCTTTTTCTTTTTTTGTATCAAGTTCACCAAGAAAGTTCTCATAGACCTCGCTTAATAGCTCTATTTGAATAAAATCAAATTTGAATATTCTCCAACTTTCAAATAATTTAGGTTGTCCCGAAATATCGCCATCAATAAAACAGTATTTTATTTTTTCTAAATGCTCTTTTTTAACTTTTGATTGTTCGTCTTTAATTATTGGGAAAACATTACCATTAAAATGGTCTTGTAACTTTACAAATAACTTGTATGTCGCATCAACATCATCTAAAATATCAAAATAGCTTTTTGCGTCTTTCTTGATTTCTTTATAAAGTCCCGCTTCTTTTGCAGCGCCTTTATCTTCAAGGTATAAGATAAAAAGAGAACGCATGAGTAAGCCATGAATAATGTTAATATCTTTTATATCCTTTTTTAATGCATCAGCTGTCCTTAATAGACTTTCTACTAAATATTTGTCTATCCTTTTTTGAACATTAATTTTATCGCGAAGATTATAATCACTCGTCCACAATAAACCACTATCAACACCTATGCTAGAAAAAATTTCGACTAAGATTCTTAAATTAGTTTCATCATCTTTGATACTACTAAAAATCTGGTATGGACTTAATTCTTTATCATAGTCAGATATGGGGTTTATATATTTAGGCTTTTCGTGGCAATTATAAATTCTGATCTCGGTGTCTGACATGGCAAACAAAAACATAATCTTTCGGTAATTCCATGCTCTATGTTGAATCTCAGCAATTTCCTTTAATGCATCAATATCGAAAACCTTAACTTCTTTGAATAGAATGGCGGGAAAATCTCCTGAAAAATAAACTTTGTCAGCACCCATTTCTCCCAATTCCCGATACTCAGGATTAGAAATTGCTATTTCAGAACATTTGACCAAATGCTCATAACCTAACTTCTTATAAAAAAAATCTGCACTCATCTATTTTTATGTTACATAAGTAGGCATACAACTCCTAATTTGCAAAGATACAAAAAAACAGTGATGTTTTAATGCTGTATGCTCTTTTAAATTTTCCTTCCGCGTCTTCTCTTTTTCTTTAGTCGTTTTATAGACTGTTCTTCGTTAGAATTATCAAGATTAAGGGTAAGCAAATCTAATTCGGATGATAAATTTAAATCAGGAACACCCCAATATGATCTATTTAGACTATTATATTCTTGATTTACAGGACACAAACTTGACCTGCAGTTATTTTGTTTATCTGTAAACAAGTCTATCTCTATATCTGTATTTATTTTGCTTTCATTGGAAATTTGTTGTTCCTGCATTTTTAGCTGGTTGGTTATGTTTCCATTCTTCATAGTATTGTAGTATTCAAAGAACTTTGTTGGTTGCCTTTCATTATTGAATAGTTTATCAAATCCTTGTTCAGCTTGCTGGAATAGGTTCACTCGGTTAAAACCTCCTTTGATTATCCCGTTCTTGGTGTTTTTATGGTTAGTAAGCGGAGACAGTTTTTTCTTATTGGTCTGGTCTTTGCGACTGACAATCAAATGGCAGTGTATATTTAGTTCGTTGTCGGAACGATTGCGGTCAAAATGAATCTTACCGTAAAACTTTATATCTGCTTCGGATAGTCCTTTATTGAAGTTCTTGGCATATTCAGGGATAAACACCTCACGAATATAGCGTTTCATGGCTTCGGCTTGCTTTTGTTCGGTATTTCCCATTGCCCGAAGTTCGCTTTCCGATGGACTGACATGAATAGCGTAAAACTTAGCATCTGTTTTCAGGAGTTGTCCGATATTACTATCTATATCCTTTATCACTTTTGATTTATAGACATTATCCTCTGTTTGATTGAAAAAGCCTTCGGTATAGATACCTTTCTCCATCCGTTCTAAATCTTCATGTTCTAAATAATTAGCTAGCTGTCGGCTACTGCCAGCATTACTATATATTCCGTTGGATGGTGGGGCAAAATCTATGTGCATGGCTTTATGTATTCATCAGATTGATGATTTCTGATTTTAGGCTCTCTTTTCGTTTACTATCCATCACGCCACAAGCGGAAAGTTCCGAATAGAGTTGTATCAGGTGGAGTAGTTTCTTATAGTCCCGTTGGTGTATCTGATAAAGTGCATTAATCTGTTTGGACTGGTTGTTTATCACATCGGCATGATTACAGAACTGTTCACTTAACTTTTTGAGTACGGCTGTGTGTTTCTCTTGACTGGCTTCCAATTGAGAGAGAATAAGAGTTTCCAAAGTTTTGCCGATAGTATTGAAACGCAAAGCGATAGAATTTGTAGCCCGTATCATGGGATTCAGTTGCTCTTCCTCGTAATGACGGATGAAGCGGATAATATCATCCTGCCTCTTATTTATTTTCGCCAGTTCTGATTTTACGGATTCAGGAGCTTCGGAAGGATTGATGTGTGCCTTATCAATATACCCGAACGCCAACTTTACAACTTCACTCTTTTTCAGTGAATAGCGTTTGCATATCTTCTCTACCAAAGCTGCCGTTTCCTTGTCAATGGAAATGGTAGTGAATATCGTTTTTCGACTGCTGTTTGGCATAATAATTACTTTTTTATAGAAATATGAATAGATAAATACCTGATAATAAGCGTTGCAAAGAAAATGCTTATTACAGGTGTCATTACAGCGTGTTCTTGTAACACGCTAAAGCCGAAGGCTTTGCCCCGCAGGGCAAGAGGGAAGAACAGGACTTGTCCAGTTCCCTCTTGCTCGATTTAGCGAAACGGGCTGAACCGATAGGTGAGGCAGTTTGTGCTAAATCGGGGTGGTGGCACAGAGGAATAGACGGAATACAGGCTTCTTTCCTCTGCTACTTTTTGCTATCAGGGCTGGTTTTCTAACTGATTGGCTTTTTCAAACTGTTTATATGTTTGAGAATCAGCATATTCACGAACGAAAGCCCGAATATCACTTGCTTTGTAGTATGTTTTTCGTCCGATGGTAAAGTAGGGAAGTTTCCCTTTTGCCCGATAACGTTGTAGGGTTCTGAAGGATGCTTTTAGCAGAAAGGCTAAATCTTGATTATCCAATAGCTTCTCATTTTCATCCAATACGGTATCAGTATTGATAAGGGATTTTATATCTTGCCCAATTTCGGTGAGTTTCTTTGAAAGTGTTATCATCCACTTCTCGAAGTTTTCGTTGTCTATATACATTTTGCTTCAATTTTAAGTTCAACATTATTATTCTCAATCGATTGATGAAGCAAAGTTCTGCAAAACAAGGTTGTAGAAAAAGAGGAGTAGTTACCTACTCCCCGAAAAATGGTTTATAAACTACTATAAATAAGCGACTTGAAGAATCATCTTTTCTAATCTTTATTTATTCTTGCGTTTACGGTCTTCTTTGGCAATGGCATTTCGCAAAGCATCTAATGTTTTAGTAAGATTGTACGTCTTCCGATTAAATATCTCATCAACTTTATCATAGATACAACCAAATTTGAGATTGAAAAGCTGCTCGAAGCTGCGGGCTAGACAAGCCTCTGAAACGGGCTTTCCATCCTTTCCGGTAATCTCGCCTTGAAGAAACAGCCCAAGCGCAATTTCAGCAATACCAATAATTCCCAAGTCTTTTGATTTAGGAATTACATACAGGTCTGATTTGAACTCTGCATGAATGGGTAAATTAAATTGTTCAGGATGTTTGATTTTCAGGTTTAGTAACTCAAATTCTGCATCAATTAAGGATAATACTTTGTGAATGTATAGATTTTTAAGCGCATTTTTCCCCCTGCCCATCCTGATACAACCCCTTTAAAGGGGCTATCTCAATACGGGTGAGATTCAGCATTCGGAAGACATGGGCGTAATCTCCCGAATTACTAATTGTTACTATTTGCTTCACAAAATCTTCATAAGCATCTTGCATTTCTGTGTTAATAACTTCTTGTGAGGTGTCAGCCAGTAAGATGAAAAACCTCGTTTTTAATAAATCATTCATAGGCATAAAATTTAATTGTGAATAAATTATATATATCAAAGCATTAGCTTTGTATGCTGAATGATTTCTTGTTTTGTTTGTAGTTCCTCTGCTAATCAGAATGATTCAAGGGTTCTTCAGCCTTATTGGTCGCAATTCCAGAAATGTTGAATCTCAAGTTATATTTCGAGCTTCTTGCTTCTTACAAATATAATTATCTGGCATAAGTTCTAAAATAGCGAAATGTAGCTATATGGGGAACTGCGACCTGCATCAATCCTTGTTAATATCACCTTTATATAGTTCATAATTTATCTCTCTTTGTGGCAAGTAATTCATTTATCTTTCCCTCTGCAATGTATGGCAAACACTGGCGGATTTTATCGTTAGACCAGTCCCACCATTTTAGGATTAGCAGTTGTTGGATCACCTCTGCATCAAAACGTTTTCGTATTTCTTTGGCAGGAGTGCCGCCAACAATCGTATAAGGTGGAACATCTTTAGTCACAACGGCACGTGTGGCAATAATCGCACCGTCACCAATATGAACGCCTGCCATAATCACGGCTTCATAGCCAATCCATACGTCATTACCGATCACAATATCGCCTTTATTATCCCATGTAGTAGTAATATTTGACTTCTCCAATTCCCATTCTTCATAGAATAGAGGAAAGGTATAGGTAGACAGAGATTTCAATGTGTGATTGGCGCAATTAAACAGAAACTTTGTACCACAGGCAATAGAACAGAACTTGCCAATGATTAGCTTCTCCTGGTGGATGGGGTAATGATAAAGCACATTGTTCTTCTCAAATAGCAAGGGATTAGCTACAAAATCATTGTAAATGGTATAATCGCCTACCTCAATTTGAGGATCTTTAATCACGGCATTCAGATAGACTGTTTGGTTATCTCCGGTGCGTGGATATATTTTTGTCATCATAACTTGATTCGTTTTTAATAGTGTTTACTTTTCAGATAAATAATAGATTGCAGTGCCAGCAGAATCACAAACAGATATTCTGCCGTCAAGTAGAGGGCTAAAGATGCTTCTATACAGAAGCTCAACCAGTAGAGATACATTAAATAGACACAGGTGGTTGTCACTTGGAACAGAAAGGTGATTTTGGTTTTTCCCGTTCCCCCGACCGCATTGAGATATACATAGCCGGGTAGTGCAAACGTGTAATTCAATAGCATCACCACGAAAGGAGCAAATGCTAATTCTATCAATAGTTCATTATCGGTGTAGAAACTGACAATCCAACGGTTACAGAGTAATGCAACTACTACCAATGGGAAGCCAACAGCATAGCCTAATTTCAGGATCTTGTGACAAATCGGGAAAAGCTCGTTTCTCGCTCCGGCTCCAATAGCATTGCTCACTAATGAACCTGTAGTGACGGCAAAGGAATTGGCGATTACGAAAAGAATAGCCGATACGCTTCGGGTGATATTGGAAATAGCTAACTCTGTTTTCCCTAAATGCTCGATTGCCACGAAAAATAGAAACCAAGGGACTACGCTGATAAAGGCATGAAGCATACTCCACACAGACAGATTCAGGACTTTGATAAGTAACCGTCCATCATACACGGGCTCCAATCCGTATTTTTCTTTGTCAATCTTCGCTCCTATGTAGAGACAAAGCACAATCAAAGAACCCATTTCCGCTAAAGATGAAGCGATGGCTGCTCCTGAAATACCTAACTCCAGCGTAAATATTAAGAAGTAGTTCAGCGGGATATTAATCGCTACCGCAGTAACAGCCGACCACGATAAGGCTTTTGTGTGCGTTATTCCAACGAAGAAAGACCGGATAGCTAGAAAAGGAAATGAGAATAACAGCCCGAAGCTACGCCAGTCCAAATAGCGGACTACCGCCTGATAAATCTCCGGTGAGGAAATTAATCGTTTCAATAGATAAGGAGAAACGGCATGAATCAGCAGGCAAAGCAAGACGGCAAATCCCGATAAAAAGAATAGCCCCTGAAAGAAAGTCTTTCCGGTTGCCTTATAATTCTGCTCCCCGTTTCTGCGGGCAATCATTACTTGAAGTCCAATACTGAACCCGAAGCCCAGCATATAGACTGCCAGATAATAAATTCCGGCAATAGCGGATGCTCCCAATTCCACCTCGCCTACGTGACCTAAAAAGACAGCATCCGTTATATTGATTAACTGCTCCATGAGGATGCTCATCATCACCGGAAAGTTGATGAGCCATATTTGTTTATATGTATAATTCATTGCTCAACTGCAAAATAGCACGATACGAACAGACCTGTATAACATGGTCTGCCAGCTCGTAAATTCATAAATAAAAGGATGTAAAATCTCTGTGGCAAATAAATCGTTATTTGTCAAATAGCTGAATAGCTTTCTTGAAAGGGGCTATTCGCAGGAGCGTAGCTATATACAGAGTTTCATAAGAAGTGAATACTATTTGTTAGTTGATATAGCGCAAATGTATGAAAAATTAAGAAATTCAATCTATCAATTCATGGATTTCTTTTATATGCAGGTGCAAATGTCCCAAATATCCCTCTATCATTTCTCTTAAAGTAACCTTTGCTCCTGTAAAATCGCACCAGTAACTATCCAGCCTGTTTTTATCTACCGAATTAATTACTTGGATGATGTGCAGATTGTAGCACTTCCACAACTGGATTAAGTTAGTCCAGTCTGCATTTTGATAATCTTGCAGAGCTATCCACAAGTCATTATCCTGTGTATAATCAGGGAAGAAAAGCAGGTCTTTACTATATTGCAACCGAACCATGCGTTGATGATTGTTGGATGCCGAATCAATCAAGTGACCGAGAATCTGCTTGATGGTGCGATTCTGCGCATTTCGCCTTTGTGTGATAACCTCTACGGGCAGACTACTTAACAAATTCTCTTCTGCTTCAATAACCTGTGCAATGCCAGCGGTTATATGTATAAAATTACTTTCTTGCATAACTTTCTAATTTTAAATACTTCTGCAAAAGTAAGTTCTTTGCCTATCATCCACTTGTAAAAAACTGACTTTATCACAAATGACTACGCACGACTATGCGATTTAATAACATTCAGCCTACAATCTTCGGAAAAGAATGTAGAATACGGAGAACGGGAAGATAGATATTGAGTAGGCAAACAGCCTGTAAACTCTTTAAAGTCTTTCACCAAGTGCGAAGAATCATAAAAGCCACACGAATAAGCCAAGTCTACGAACTCCATCCCCGGATGATTCTGCAACAGATACAGTGCCCGCTGAAAACGAACTACCCGATAATACTCTTTAGGGCTCATTCCTAAATAGTTGGTAAATACTCGCTTGAATTGCCTATACCCCAAACAAGTACTTTTCGCAAGGGTATTCACATCAATTTGCGGTTGATTGATTATTTGGCAGATAGCGTGCTGCGTTCTTAGGTAATTACAATCTGCATCGACCAACCGTTGCATGAAAAAGCGTTCAATCAACCGGATGCAGGTTTCAACGGCTGGTTCGGCAGAAATATTTCGTTTCAGGTGATTCAGTTCGATGTCTTCCAAATCTTCTACATTTATATAATGGTTGTAAAGCTCACTCATAGAACACCGCACAAATGGATTTAGCCCCAGAGGATGAAATATAACGGCAATCATATCAATATTACCCTCTGAAATCAAACTCCCATACGTTGAGAACTGTCCCCTTATAAAATTCTTTGGCTGTAAACCTTTTGATTGGATATTCAGATTCTCACCCCGATGAAAAACAAGATGCACGCACCCCGATGGAATAGTCTGTACCATTACTGGCTCTACTTCATCGGTTTTTAGCACCCAATAGTATTTAATGTATTGGGAAAGTACAGGTGACGGATATAGAATTTTGCTTTCTTGCATCGTTATTTCGTTCATCTACTGTGCGCATGGCGGTAAATATAGGCGTTAATCTCCACATGACAATAAAGTAAGCCGAAAATTTAGATGAATGGCGTGTGTTTTATTCCGTTATAGGTCAGTGTTAAACGGTGCATTGCCCTCGTTACTGCCACATATAGCATACTCCGGTCAATCTCTGAATGATAATTCTTATCATCCACCTGTGGGATAATCACCTCATCGAATTCCAACCCCTTTGCCATGTGTGCAGAAGTGATAATAATACCTTGTACAAAAGCTGAACTTTGGCTCGATAGAAAATGAATATCGGGAATTTGTAATTTATCTGCCATCTCACGGGCTTGCAATTCGGTTTTGCAGACAATCCCCAGCGATTTATAGGCAGATGCATGATAGGTGGCAATTAATTCTTTGATAGCAGATAGTTCTTCTTTCTCATTTTTATAATGTATCACTTGTGGTTTCTCTCCGTGCCGCGCCACGGGTTCAAGGTCTGTATTCGTCCGTATCTTTTGTGCAAAATCGGTTATTTCATAAGTGGAACGGTAGCTTTTGCACAGCTTCATGACCTCTCCCGTGACAAGAGCTTTCTGAATCATATCCGCAGTAGACGAGCCATAAGGGTTTACCGACTGGCTGGCATCGCCCAACACTGTTTTCCGGCAAGGGAATAGCTTTTGCATTACCTTGTACTGGATTGGAGAATAATCTTGCATTTCATCTACCAGCAAATGTTTAACGTAGTTCTTTGTGCTACCTTCCAAAGCGATATGTAGATACGCCAGTGGTGCTAAATCGGCATATTCAAGCGTGCGGTTTTTCCGCATTTTAAACAGTTCCGGCTTACCTACCCATGTGAAGAAATTTTTATAGACTTGCAGGTTGTTGTTTCCGGTAAACATTCGCTTGATCTCTTTTTTTAGAAAATTTCGTTCGGCAGTCGTCACGGTGAAAGCGTACTGCACTTTCATCATGTCGAGAATATAATCCGTCATTGCCTCGAACCGCTGGCGCATGGGGTAGCGGTTGAAACGGTGGAATTGCTCTTCGATAAATTCAGCCGGAACGATGATATGTTTGGTCAGCTTCACATCTTCTGCTCTAAAATAGTGGTTTTCGATGTGCAGAATGAAACGATCTAGGCTGGCGATGAAGTCGAAAGATGATTTATATTCGATTCTGTCGATAAAGTCCGGTGTTGGCTTTGTCAGCAACTCATCCACTTGCTCAAAGAAGCTCAGGTATTTGTATTTGTGATTCAGCACTTCGGAAAGTATCTGTTCCATGCTGGTTTCGGGTACGGTTTCTTCGCCCAATTCGGGCAGGACGTTAGAGATGTAATCGGCAAACACCTTGTTCGGAGAAATAATCAGGATGTCTTTTGAAGAGATGCTGCTCTGAAAAGCATATAGCAAGTAGGCGATGCGGTGCAGGGCAATAGAAGTTTTGCCCGAACCTGCCACGCCCTGAATAATGAGCGTTCGGGCTTCCTCATTACGGATAATCCGGTTTTGCTCCCGCTGGATGGTGGCAACGATGTTCTTCATCTTATCATCCGCATTAGCACATAGTTCCTTTTGCAGAATTTCATCGTGAACAGTCAAGGCACTTTCGATCATGAATTCCATCTTTCCTGCCCGGATTCGGTATTGGCGTTTCAAGGAAATTTCCCCTTCGATCTTTCCCGATGGCGATAGATAAGATGCCTCGCCCAGTTCGTGATCGTAGAACATACTCGAAATAGGCGCCCGCCAATCATAAATCACGGTCGTCCGGCTTTCCGAATCGTGGAAGGTATGGATGCCGATGTAAACAGGTATCACCTTACTGCTTTTTTCCTGAAAGTCGATCCGACCAAAGTAGGGAATATCCACTATTTTGGCAAGCCGTTGGCGTTTATCAATTACACTTTCGCCTATGGCAAAATGGTTCAGGATGCTTTCACGCATGGAGCGTATCTCATGCGGATCAATATCTTTATTACTCCAAAGATAGTCTTTGTACTCTGCCAACGTATCAACATGGTCTTTCACGGACACATTGGTATGGCTGATTGCCTGCTTCAGCCGATTGATTATTTGCTGCAAATAGCTTATTTCTTGCTTCTCTGTTTGATTGAATACCATAGTAATTTATTGCTAAAGGATGAAAAATAGACTCACGAACGGTGCGCAAAATTACGGCAATCCATTGGGATAGGAAATGGCTATTTATAGCTATATCCCAATAAGTTTTATATCTTTGCACGCTCAAAATGAATGATATGGATATTCTTGGACTTGCCCTACATAATCAGCAAACCGCTTGGACGATACTGGAACACACCGGTATTATTCCGGCATGGCAACGCATTGGGGCAACTGTTCATTTGGTAGGCTCACTTAAATCTGGTCTGCTGGCAAAGAGCAAAGATATAGACCTGCATATCTATACCGATACACTGGATATTGCAGCCAGCTTTTCTGTGATGCAAGAACTTGCCGAACGGCTCTCTTTAAAGGAAGTCCACTATAAGAATTTGATTCAGACAGAAGAAGAATGCATCGAATGGCACGCCCTATACGAAGACGAGGAACTGAATACATGGAAGTTCGACATGATTCACATCCGCAGGAATTCGAAATATGATGGGGTGGTGGAACGTGTGACTGCTGCCATTATGAACCGTCTTACTCCTGAACTTCGGAAAACGATCCTTCAAATAAAATTTGATGTGCCCGATGGCGTACAGATTCCCGGCATAGAAATATATCGTGCTGTTTTTACAGGTGGCGTTCGTAGTTACGAAGAACTGGAACAGTATCGCAAAACCAATCCATTGACGAACGGTTTGGATTGGATGCCGTAAATCAATAGAGGATTCCGAAACTTTCCGCCCGGTTGATGGCTTCAATTACATTATCTACCTGTAGCTTTGCCAATATATTCTTCCGGTGATTGTTTACTGTGTAAATACTAAGATTCAGTTTATAAGCAATCTCCTTGCTCAAAAATCCTTGTCGGATTAGGATCAGTATCTCTTTCTCCCGTTTGGTTAGTTGCTGTTCAGCCGGGATAACTGCCGAAGCAAGTATTTCTCCAGTCTTCCGATTGATAACTGTCCGTTTAATTCTTTCGGTAGGCGTTTGATCGGGAGAGAGATCCATCACCCCCATAATCATCCATGCCTTTCCGTTCTTATCCTTCTGGATTACTTGATGACGACTGATTACATTTACATATTCCTGCCGAGCATTCAGCATACGAATTTGGAATATCTGCTGGTAATCATTTCTTTCTTCCTGCGGAAGAGAGTAGATAAACTGCCCATGCTCAATCTGGTGTTCGATGATTTGCGCCCGGTCGTCCGGGTGAATCCGTTCTTCTAGCAAATCGCCCTGTTTGCGAATGGTCTTTATCCATGTAGGGTTATATCCGAAGATAGTAGCAAAATTATCGGATGCAAAATCGTACCTCTCTTTGAAAACATCCACCGTAAAGATGCAACTTTGGCTCATCTGTGAGAATGCCTGTATGGATGCTCTGCGTTCATTCCACAAATCATAGTCCACATCAAGACTGCTGATCTGCTGCCTTGACCATAATTCTTCGGGGGTTATCTTATTGGTAGTCATGCGGCAAAGATAAGCGATAAATCTTTTCGTATCTCTATTCCCATTTAACTTTCTATGTAAATGCGCTCAAAAAACGAATATCCTATTAGTATATTCCAAATGAATTGAGCCAGAGGTAGACAGGATATACCACTTTCAGACAGTTTTGAAAACAGCTCTTGATTCTTCTTTCATTTGCCGATGAAAATAAAATCAACACGTTTTATAAACCATTAAAAATTAAAAGTATGGAAGTAGTAACCATTGAAAAGAGAACCTTCTCGTATGTCTGCGAACGGTTCGCCGAGTTTGCCAAACGGGTAGAAAGTTTGTGCAGCACTCATACTCAGAAAGTAGAAAACTGGCTGGATAGTCAGGAAGTGTGCCTATTGTTAGGCTTTAGCAAGCGAACGCTGCAATATTACCGAAGCAGTGGGCGGCTGGCTTATTCTCAAATAGGAAGTAAGATTTATTATAAATCTTCCGATATTGAAAGGATTATTGCTGACAGTGAAACACAGAATCAATCACCCAAACAAGCCACGCCTTATGAAAAGAACTAAAGAAGATTATCCGTTCTTCAACCTGTTTTCCATTGTCGGCACATGGGAAAGCGTTAATCTGAATCCTACGGTTATCATCTACCGGAACGATAAAGAGTATCTTCTCTCTATTATTTATGTATCGGAAACCACCAAACAGGCTTCACCCGCTACTTATGAGATACAGCAAGATGGTAGTCAGTATTTTATTGCCACTGCATCCAAACGGCTTTATGTAGATTATGATCCGGCAAAAGATATACTTAGTATTTCATCACTGGGTGACTATCTACATAACTAGCCAGTCATCTAGCCATCTTGAAATCAATATTTCAATAAAACAATCTTTCAATCATGGAACTAATAAATAAAGATACCCCACAAGTCAAAGAATTTATTTCTTCGCTCGATTCGATGCTGAATGGCATTGAATCTATAGTCAAGCATTACAAGCCTCACCTGAACGGGGAACGCTTTCTTTCCAACCATGAAGTTTCCAAGAAACTGAATGTCAGTCTGCGAACCCTGCAAGAATGGAGAGATACAGGGCTAATCCCCTTTATTCAGATAAAAGGTAAAATCATCTATCGCCAAAGCGATATTGATAAACTGCTCCAAAAGCACTACTTTGAAAGCTGGAAAGAATAACTATCTAAAAAAGTATGATTTCCACTATCTTAAAAGGAAACCTCTTTTATTAAGGTGGAAATTATACCTTTGCATCCCAAACAGTTGAAGTTATGAAGTTTGTAATAGAATCCGGTACGACTGCCGACATTGACGAATTAGAAAAGTTGTATGATGATCTGAATGATTATCTATCAGCTACTACCAATTATCCCGGATGGATAAAAGGCATTTATCCTATTCGTGAAGATGCGGTTGCTGGCATAGAAAATAATACTCTTTTCGTTGTCAGGCATGACGGAAAGATAGCTGGCTCTATCATCTTAGACCATCAACCCGATGAAGCCTATAATAATGTAAGGTGGAAAATAGAAGCTGACTATAGTCATATCTTTGTGATACGTACTTTTGTGGTGCATCCCTCATTCTTAAAAATGGGTATCGGTCGTGCTTTGATGGACTATTCGTTTGAGTTGGCTCAGCAATCAGGCATGAAATCTATCCGTTTAGATGTGTATAAAAATAATCTTCCGGCAATCTCCCTCTATGAAAAATGCGGTTTTGAATACATTGATACCGTAGATTTAGGCTTTGGCAGTTATGGGCTGGATTGGTTCAAACTGTATGAGAAACTTGTTTAAACTCTATTCAAGTGAAAGACGTTTTCCTCATGCCAGCCCCGAAAATATTGTTTTTCGGAATTTAATTTGAATCATTGACTTTTCCTGTGAAGTATTTAGTCTGTGCAAGTCTTTAGATAAAAATACGCTCGAAATGTAATGAGAGGAAGATTTTTATCTAAACCGAAGGCTTGGACTTGAACAGGCTAAATACGGAACTTACCTTTGTCAATGTTTCATATTGAGTTCTGGAAAACTTACTTTAAAAGAAAAGGATTGAGAAAATGAAATTCATTCTTCCCAATCCTTTTTCTATATTGGCTACTGCCTTATTTATATAGCCAATTCTGACAAGCAACTATTCACTTTCTGCATATCCTTTAGAATATTCTGATCCAGTACCCGTGCATAGTGTTTTGTTACGCTGGTATCGGCATGACCTAACATCTTGGCTACGTTTTCCATACTTACGCCATTCGCTAGGCAAATGCTTGTGGCATAGCTGTGCCGGGCTGAATGTGTGCACAGATTTTTCTGTAACCCGCATACATCTGCAATCTCTTTCAGGTAGCTGTTCATGCGTTGATTGCTCAATACTGGCAATAGTTTTCCGGTACACTCTGCCACATTTTTATACTTTTCAAGAATAGAAGCAGCCACAGGTAACACAGGAATATTACACATGATTTTTGTCTTTTGGCGGTTCTTCCTTATCCAAAGCTCCCCTTTGTTATCTCGTACCAAATGTTCAGGCGATAAATCTTTCACATCGCTGAAAGCCAAGCCTGTAAAAATGCAAAAAACAAAAATATCCCGTACTTGCTCTACTCGCTTAATCGTGAACTCTTTAGCGAGAATAATTTTAATCTCGTCCATCGTTAGGAATTCAGGATCGGTTTCTTCCAGTTTGAAGCGATAGTAAGCGAACGGATCTTTCTTTATCCAGTCGTTTTCCAAAGCAATACGGATAATCTTCTTCAAGTTCTTCAATCGGGTGATAGCGGAGTTCTGCGCACAACCTTTTTCAATCTTCAAGAAAGCGTCAAACTTAGAAATGAAGTTTGCTTCCAAATTATTCAGAGGAATATCCGATAGCTGATATTCTTTCTTGATGAATTCCTCTAAATATCGGGTAGTGGTCTCATATCGTTGTACCGTCTTACTAACAAAGTCTTTGCCAATCAGCTTACGGCTTTGTTCGTTATGCTCTCTGAATACCTGCAATAGCGTTTTGTTATCTTCATCCATACCATAAAATAACTTTCTCACCAGATCGACATTGATAACCTTGTCGGAAGTTTCCAGTTCTCTATAAATTTGATGTATGCGTGAACGTGTGATTTCTAAGTAGTGGTTCAGTTCCACCGACATACGGTCTTTCCCTTTTGAATTTTCTTTTGCCTGATTCCATAGGTTTACAGGGCAGCTTCTTTTGATAGAAATATCTACCATACAACCGTTTACAGTGATTCTCATGCACACGGGTGCTTCTCCATTCTTTAATAATCTGGCTTTCTTGATAAAGAATAGCACATTGAAGGTTTTTCTAGCCATTTTTACATCGTTTTTAAAGTTACAAAACTATGTATTCTCTTCCAAAGTACGACCATGCAAAATGCTATGAATCAGTGAGAAAGATGCAAATTCGTGGGACTTTTTCTGATTAAATTTTAGTCCCACGATTTATCCACCGATAATATGCTTGAAACGGCTATTTTCTGCTACCTGCCAGAAAAAAGAAATCCCCGATAATGCTTGATTATCAGGGATTTGCTTGATTTTTCTTTTGTTTTCA
>ENA-OPXG01000805-OPXG01000805.1-human-gut-metagenome-genome-assembly--contig:-NODE-805-length-18476-cov-5.517561_pt1 | contig 18476 bp, 19 predicted proteins | sample MGYA00241519_ERZ502030 | MGnify/ENA primary metagenome ERZ502030 (study PRJEB25962, sample SAMEA2041937) | human gut metagenome | biome: human gut; feature: human-associated habitat; material: faeces...
AGCGAACACGGCGTTACCGCCGAGGAAGTTACGGAGCATCTGCACGTCGCGCAGATTGCCCTGCTTCGCGGAAGAGCCACCGGCGGCCGGCGCGCTGTCGGGCGACGAACTCCGGGGCGATGTAGTGCAGGCGGGTCGTGCGCTTGACGGCATCCCGTTCGGCGGAGATGAAGCCGCCCGAGTAGATGATGCCCACGCCGAGCCCGCGCCGTGAGGTCCAGTTGTATCCGGCCATCAGGTCGAATCCCGAGTTCAGCGAACCGGACGAACTCTCTTCAAAGTAGAACGCCGAGAGGATCGCCAGGTAGCCGGCGTTGGCGAACACCGTATGTTGTGCGCGGTCGCGCGGGGCAAGGTGTTCCCTGCGTCGGGGCGTGCCGGAGAGAGGCTCCTCTTCGGGCGGTACGGTCCGGAGTGCGGTCTCGGGGTTGGATGGCTTGGTCGGATTTCGGGCCGGTGATGCTCCGTCGTGCGGGTTGGCGGCCTGGAGCGGGAAGCTGCCCGGGAGCAGCAGGGCGGACAGCAACAGCAGCGCCCGCCTGGCAAGGTTCGGTTGGTTCGGGGTCATTTCGTGGGGGTGTTTGATGATTGTAAGTCTTTTGTTTTCGGGGAATTACCCCCCCCCGTATTTTTCGCAAAGATAGGAAAATCAGATGAATCGGGCAAATGTTTTCGCGGGAAACGGCTGTTTTGACCCTCTCTTCCGGGCATATGGAGGATTCGGCGGATATGATCGGGGCGGTCTTCCTCAATACCGTTAATACCACTTATCACATGACGCTTTATGTTAGTCATTAAACAGTGTTTTCTGACTGTTATAAAGACTTCTTCCCAAATGCTTATAGGCAAGTTCGGTCACCTCACGTCCGCGGGGAGTACGCTTCAGGAATCCCTCTTTGATCAGGAACGGTTCGTAGACCTCCTCGATCGTGCCGGGTTCCTCGCCGACGGCCGTGGCCACGGTATTCAGTCCGACCGGACCGCCGTTGAACTTCTCGATGATCGTGCCGAGAATCTTGTTGTCCATGCGGTCGAGGCCGCGCGAGTCGATATTCAGTGCCGAGAGCGCCATGCGGGTGATGGCCAGGTCGATGTGTCCGCCGCCCTTGACCATGGCGAAGTCGCGCACGCGCCGCAGCAGGGCATTGGCAATACGCGGCGTGCCGCGCGAGCGCAGGGCCACTTCGTGGGCCGCGTCGTCGTCGATCGGAACGTCGAGGATCCGGGCCGAGCGGCGGACGATGCCCGCCAGTACCGGGGCGTCGTAATACTCCAGGTGGCACTGAATGCCGAAACGCGCCCTGAGAGGCGAGGTGAGCAGTCCGCTGCGTGTCGTGGCGCCGATGAGCGTGAAGGGGGCCAGCTCGATCTGAATCGAGCGTGCCGAGGGACCCTTGTCGAGCACGATGTCGATCTTGTAGTCCTCCATGGCCGAGTAGAGGTACTCCTCGACAATGGGGCTGAGGCGGTGGATCTCGTCGATGAAGAGCACGTCGCCCGGGTTGAGGCTGGTCAGCAGGCCGGCCAGGTCGCCCGGCTTGTCCAGCACGGGGCCCGACGTGACGCGCAGCTGGGCGCCCATCTCATTGGCGATGATGTTCGCAAGCGTGGTCTTGCCCAGTCCCGGGGGGCCGTGCAGCAGCACATGGTCGAGCGAGTCGCCGCGCATGAGTGCCGCCTTGATGAAGATGCGGAGGTTCTCGACGATCTTCTCCTGGCCCGCGAAGGTTTCCAGTTCCTGCGGGCGGATCCTGTTTTCGAATTCGAGATCGCTCTCGGTGTTGCGTACGATTGACATGTCGCAAAGATAGCGATTTTTCCCGACACGGGCGGCGTGGCGCACAAAAAAATCCGGGCCGGAGAGCCTGTCGGCAGGAGTGGCTACTTCTCCTGCGGCAGGTCGAGCTTGATGTATTTCGTGCCGTTCTCGAAGGTATCTATGCGCAGCTTGATGCCCTTCATGCCTTCCAACTCCCCGGCGATCGGCTCGAGGTCGAACGAGATGTAATAACCCTGCGTGTAGCCGGCCGCATCGCCGCCCGCGCTGTGGCAGAGCACCACGTCGAGGTATCCCTCTTCGCTCGTACCGTCGTTGCCCATTCCGATGTCTTGCCCCTCGGGGGTGTCGGGAGTGCGGTCCACGGCCAGTGCGAATGTGTGTTTCGAATTGTCGGTTACGGGGTAGAGTGCATAGAAGGTCAGCCACTTGCGCGAGAGGTTGAAGGTCTGCAGGTTGAAGCCCGTCCTGTCTCCGCCCAGCGCCTCGAGCTCCTCCTGGGTCGTGACCACCTGCGACGTGCCGGTGAAGATCTTCTCCACGCGGTAGAGGCGGATGTTGTAGTCGTATCCTTCGACGGCGCCTGCAAGCAGGTCGAAGTAGATCACCGCGCGACGGTTCTCCTCGGCCTCGAAGCCCGAGGGGCGTTCGCTCGGGTAGAGCGTCTCGCCGTTGTCACGTTCGAAATAGTAGTCTGTTGTGCCGTCTCCTTCGCCAATCGTATGTATCGTGGTGATCAGCCCGTAGACGTTGGGGTAGTCTCCGTCGTTGTCGTTGCAGCCTGTAAATGCCGTGAGGCAGAGCGCGGCAAGCAGCGAGCAGAGCATGTGGATTTTTTTCATGGTTGTCCTGTTTTGTCGATTTTATTGTTACTTTCGCAAGATAAAACGCCGGCTGTCGGAAAATACTGCGCAGAGACCGAAAATTTTTCTTGGCTGTGCAGTATTTCGGCCGTGCTGCTGTTTATAAGGGTGAATTCAGCAATGCAAATGGAGGAGCGTACACTGGCCGAAGGGTGCAGAAACGGCGACGGCGCGGCCCAACGGGAGTTGTACGACCGTTATGCCGGGCGCCTGCTTGCGCTGTGCCTGCGTTATGCCGGCGACCGGGCCACGGCCGAGGACCTGCTCCACGATGCGTTTCTGAAGATCTACGGCGCCTTCTCGAAGTTCGAGTACCGTGGAGCGGGGTCATTGAGGGCCTGGATGGAGCGCGTCACCGTAAACGTGGCGCTCGAATGGCTCCGGACCCGCAACCGGCTGGGATGCGTCGAACTCGACGAGGGACGCGCTGCGGCCCTTCCGGATGAGCCCTCAGCCGAGGAGGCGTCGCGGGTGCCGCGCGATGTGCTGATGCGCTTCGTCAGCGAACTGCCCGACGGGTACCGGGCCGTATTCAACCTCTACTGCATCGAAGAGTATTCGCACCGGGAGATCGCGCAGATGCTGGGAATCAACGAGAAAAGTTCTTCGTCGCAGCTTTTCCGGGCGCGGACGCTGCTGGCGCGGCGAATCCGCGACTATTTGAAGACACATTGAGTTATGAAACAGGATAAGGATTGGACCGATGTCATGCGGAATGCGCTCCGCGACGCCGAGCTTCCCCCTCCGGAACACGGTTGGGCGCGGCTTGAGGCCGAGTTGCGCGGTGTGCGGCCCGAGGTGTCGGCCGGTATGGCCGGTACCGAAGGCGGCCGGACGACTGCAGCGCGCAGACCGCAGTGGAAGATCCATGTGAAGCGGATTGCCGCGGCCGCCGCGGTTGTGCTGCTCGGTGTTGCGACCGTCGGGTTCTGGTTGCGTTCCGATCGGATGGTGCCTTCTACCGATGAGTTGTTGGCCGAGATTCTCTCGGTTCCGGGAACTGCGTCGGATGCGCTGCCTGAAGGGCACGCCGGAGAGGATCCGGAGGAGACGCTGCGGAGCCGCGTGGCGCAGGCCGTTTCGCTGCCAGCCGGGCCGAATGAGGCTGCAGGGGCACAACGGAATGCCGCGGCGCAGCGAACTGCCGGGAATGCGGCAGAGCCCCGTCTGGCTCTTGCCGCGGTGAAGCCGCAAACGGCCGGAACGCAGCCGACCGTTGATGCGTCGCAGGCGGATGCCGCTGTCCGGGAATCGCAGCCGATGTCGGTCGCTTCTGCCACCGGCCGCCAGACCCCGGCAGAGGGGAGCCGCACGAAGCAGGCTCCGTCCGAACCCCGGGCTCGACAGGGTTCGGCCCGGACGTCGTTCGAGGGTCTGTATGATCAGCCCGAAACCCGCCGGGCGGCGCGCAGGCGCTCGTCGCTTTCGTTCTCGGCGGGCAGCAGCGTGGCCGGAGGCTCCGGGATCGGTTCCGGAAGCAAGGCTCCGATGCATGCCATGCAGCAGGCTCCCTCGATGTCCGGAATGTCCTCGGCGATCGGCAACAGTGCCGAGATGACGCTGCTCAAGAGTTACGATTACGATGAGAGTTCGTTCCGCCACCACCAGCCGTTGAGTTTCGCCCTGACTTTCCGCAAGGAGTTCGCCTACGGTCTGTCGCTCGAGAGCGGCATCAACTACACGCTGTTGCAGTCGGATGTCCGGGCGCTTTATGCCGACAAGGAGACCGATCAGACGCTGCATTTCGTCGGTATTCCGGTGCGTGTGAACTGGCAGTTCCTCGAACGCGGCCGTTTCTCGCTCTATCTGGGTGCCGGAGGTATGGCCGAGAAGTGCGTGTCGGCGAAGTTCGGTTCGAAATCCGTTTCGGAGCCGGGTCTGCAGTGGTCGCTGATCGGTGCGGCCGGAGCGCAATACAGGCTCGGAGGCATGGTGGGACTCTATTTCGAGCCGGAGGCGGCCTACTACCTTACCGAAACCCGCCTGCAGACGGCGCGTACGGACAATCCGTTGTCGCTGACCCTTCGGCTGGGTGTCCGTCTCTCGTTCTGATCCCGGCCGACGATCCGCCGTTTCGCATACTTATTGCAAGGAAAGCCCGTGCTGCAGCACGGGCTTTCCTTTTGTCTTGCCGCGGGTCCGAATTTGTTATCCGACAGATCAAATGTACCATTTTTTCTTGCCGGAACCAAATTTGTTATTAATTTTGTAATTTAAAGTATGTACTTGATTTTGGGGGACGATACTGTTCCGGAGAATGGACATCGGTTTCGGATCGAATCAAAAAAGCACAAATCCGGAATGCTCCGAACTTGTGCTTTGGTAGTCCCGAAAGGAATCGAACCTTTATCGTAAGAACCGGAATCTTATATTCTATCCATTGAACTACGGGACCGGGACTGCAAAAATGCGAAAAAATTTTAATATAACAAAATAAAATGCGAGAAAAGCAGAATAATTGGCAAAGAATCGAGGCTGTGATCAAGTGGGCAAATATGTCTACCAACTATTTTGCTCGCTACATCGGTCTGGCACGCGGTGAGAACCTCTACCAGATCAAACGGGGCAACAACGGCATATCGCTCAATGTCGCCGACCGCATTGTCTCCAAGTTCCCCCAGATCGACAAACTCTGGCTGCTGACCGGCGAGGGGCAGATGTTCGCCGACGCCCGGCAGCGGGGAATGCAGATACCTTTTTATAATACGGATGTCGAACAGCATATCGCCTCGCTCGACCGACTCGAGGCCGAGTGCGATCTGGTTGTGCTCCCGGTGGGTGACTGCGATCTGGCGATGGTCTACAACGGCCGCGCCATGGGTGCCGTGGTGCCTCCCGGAACGATCGTCCTGCTCAAGGCCATCGATGCGGATGCAATAATTCCCGGTGAAGAATACGTGATTGTCTGCCAAAAAATTGTAACTTTGCGAATAGTTCGGGCCGCCGATGCGGAGGGAAAATACCGCCTCGTGCCCGGTGACCGGGAGAATTTTGATGACATCTTGGTGAATGCCAGTGATATAACCTCGGTCTACAAAGTGAAGGGCAAGTTGATCATAAACAGTTGAGTATGTTTTCAGGCATCGTGGAGGGCATGGGCGAGGTGGTCTCGATCCGTGCCGACCGTCAGAACAAGGACTTTACGCTTCGGGCAGACTTCTGCCGGGATTTGAAAATCGACCAGAGCATCGCCCACAACGGCGTGTGCCTGACGGTCGTGGACATCAAGGACGACACCTATACCGTGACGGCCATGAAGGAGACGCTCGACCGCAGCAACCTCGGCCTGCTCCGGGAGGGCGACCTGGTGAACCTCGAACGCTCGATGAAGCCCGATGCGCTGCTCGACGGCCACATCGTGCAGGGTCATGTCGATCAGACGGCCGTCTGCACGGCCAAGGAGGATGCCGACGGAAGCTGGTACTTCACCTTCGAGTACGAGCCTCAGGGCGAGGGCCTCTGTACGGTGGAGAAGGGTTCGGTGACGGTCAATGGCGTGAGTCTGACGGTCTGCGACTCGAAGGAGTCGTCGTTCCGCGTGGCGATCATCCCCTACACGTTCGAGCATACGAATTTCTGCCGCATCGGCGTGGGGTCGGTCGTGAACCTCGAATTCGACATCGTGGGCAAGTACATCGCCCGTCTGATGCGCAACTACATGAAGTGACGCCATGATTACGATCAAAACCAAGGAGGCCGCATCGGTCTGGATCGGCCTGCTGGCCACGGCCATCGCGGCCGGGCTGCTTTTTGCGATGGAGGCGAAGGGGGTGCAGGTCCGCTGGATCGCAGCGGTCGTCGTGCTGCTGTGCACCTTCACGGCCGTGATGCTCATTTCGCTGTTCATCATCCGCAAGTATGTGGCCTACAAGCTCAAGCCAATCTATTCGATCGTCCTCTCGCGCAACGTGCATACCGACGAGATCTTCACCGAACTCAAGGACAAGAAGGTCGAGAACATCGGCGAGGAGCTGACGGCCTGGGCCGACACGAACGATCGGGAGATCGCCCGCCTGAAGGAGGCCGAGCACTTCCGCAAGCAGTATCTGGGCAATGTGGCGCACGAGCTGAAGACCCCGATCTTCAACGTGCAGGGCTATATCTCGACCCTGTTGGACGGCGGTCTGGAGGACGAGCTGATCAACCGCAAATACCTCGAGCGTGCCGAGAAGAGCATCGATCGTCTGATCAACATCGTCAATGACCTCGATACGATTTCGAAACTTGAGAGCAGCATGAACCGGCTCGAGATGGAGCGCTTCGACATTGTGGCGCTGGCCAAGGAGATCGCCGACCAGGCCGAGATGGAGGCCGACCGCAAAGGGATCAAGATCTCGGTCAAGGGGGCCGACAACCTGCCGTCGCCGTTCTGGGTGCTGGCCGACAAACACTACATCGGACAGGTGCTGGTCAATCTGATCATCAACTCGATCCACTACGGCAAGGAGGGCGGCACGACGCGCATCCGCTTCCGCGACATGCTCGACAAGATCCTGGTTGAGGTCGAGGACAACGGGCAGGGCATCGGCAAGGAGGATCAGCCACGTGTCTTCGAGCGGTTCTACCGCACGGACAAGGGCCGCTCGCGCGAGCAGGGTGGCACAGGACTTGGCCTGGCGATCGTCAAGCATATCGTCGAGGCACATGGCGAGCGGATCTCCGTGCGCAGTGAACTTGGCGTGGGCAGTACCTTCTCCTTTACGCTCAAGAAGGTCAATCTGCAGGATATCCGGTAATCCGTCCGCCAGGAAACCGGGTGCGGAACATGGATTCCGGCCGCGGACGCTCCGGCGGCGTGTAACGCATTAAACTTCGATAAATGATACAACCTTTGAGCATAGTCTGGAATTTCGATCCGGTGCTCCTCAGCATCGGTACGTTCGATATCCGTTATTACGGGCTGATGTGGGCCCTGGCCATCCTGATCGGCGCCTGGTTCTTCGACAACTTCTGCAAGCGCGAAGGACTGTCGCAGGAGGTCTCCGGCTCGATCTTCATCTACGGTACGCTGGCCACGATCCTCGGAGCTCGCCTCGGGCACTGCCTCTTCTACGATCCGGTGGAGTACCTCTCCCGGCCGTGGACCATCATCACGGGCTTCCGCGACGGCGGCATGGCCAGCCACGGCGCCGCAATCGGCCTGCTGATCGGCCTGTGGCTCTTCTCGCGCAAGAACCGCCTGCCCTATATCTGGTCGCTCGACCGCATCATGATCGCCGTCGGTGTGGGCGGGGCCATCGTGCGCTTGGGCAACCTCTTCAACTCCGAGATCTTCGGTACGGCCACGACACTCCCCTGGGGCTTCGAATTCGTCCGCTCGGCCAAATGGGTGCACGAGTTCGCTCCGGCAGCGGTACACCCTACGCAGATCTACGAAGCACTGTGCTACCTCGTGACTTTCGGTATTCTCTGCTGGCTCTATTACGGCCGTGACATGGCGCGCCGACGTCCCGGCGTGCTGTTCGGCATCGGATTGATCGGGGTCTTCCTTACGCGTTTCTTCATCGAATTCATCAAGACCGAGCAGGAGGCCTTCGAAGTGGGTTGGACACTTGATATGGGACAGTGGCTCAGCATCCCGTTCATCCTGTTGGGTTTCTTCATGATCTGGCGCGGTTTGTCGCGCCCTGCGCTGACCCCCGCACAGTTCCCCGCGCAGTCGAGGCAGGCTGCGCATCCAACGCCTAAAAAGAGAAAGAAATGAACGTCAATCCGATGGAAGAGCAGGTGGGCCGCATCATCGGCAACCTGCTGGCTGCCGGCGGAACGGTGCTTCTGCCCGGTGTGGGCAGCCTTTGCCCGGAGCGCCGCGCTGCCCGGCGGGTGGCCCGCCGCATGGTCGAACCGCCCTGCCGGACGGTGGTCTTCTCGTCGCAGGAGCAGGGCACATCGCTGGTTGCGGAGATCGCCCGCATCCTGAGTGCCGACGGAACTCCGGCCGGGGAGGCCGATGCCGCGGCTCGGACGGTCTATGCCCGTTGGACGGAGCGCGCCCGCCGGGGTGACGCTCTGGTCGTAGAGGGGGTAGGCGTGTTGAAGTACAAGCACTTCTCGCTCGACGAGGCGTTCGATCTAAGGCTCAATCCGCAGGGACACGCCCCGATGAAGATCCGCTCCGGACGCCCCGACTGGGTGATCTGGGTAGGCGCTGCGGCGGTTGTCGCCGCTGTAGGAATCGGTGTCAGTTCGTTCCTGCTGAACGATACCGAACGTCCGTAGCCGTTGGCCGGGACAGCAGTCCCGGGACTTGCGACGGCCGAGTCTCCCGTTTCGCCGGGCGTGCCGGCCGATTCGCTTTCGGCAGAGCATGCGGCGGCCGGGAGTGCCGCTCCGGTTCCGGAGGAGGGCGGAAAGGCCGTTGCGGGGAGCATTGCGGCCGGAGGTACTCCGGAGCAGGGCGCTGCGGCGGTGCAGTCCCCGGATGAGGTGCAGCGTCCTGCGGGATACGAGCCTGCGGCGATGACCTCGAAGCGGAATTACGTCGTGCTGGGCGTCTTCAGTTCGCAGGAGAATGCCGTGCGGGCGGCGAAGAAGGCCGCATCGGATTCGGAAGAGGCGGCGCTGACCTGCGGCGTCTACCGCTTCGGTGCGAAGTTCCTGGTCTCGCCCTTCGAGTCGGATGATCCCGAGGCGTGCCGGCTCTTCATCCGCGCACATGCCGACCGCTTCCCCGGAATGTGGACTTATACGGCCCGCTGATGCGTCTTGCCGATTGGATCATCCGGGCGATCGACCTGTTCTATCTGCGGCCCGTTGCCGCGGTCGTACCCCGGCAGGTGTTCCGCTATGCCGTCTGCGGGGGTGCGAACGTCGTGTTCGGATGGGGATGTTATTTTCTGATCTATAATTTCCTGATCGACAAACAGCTGGTCGATCTGGGCTTCGTGGCCGTGTCGGCTCACGTCGCCGCCATGCTCGTTACCTTCCCGCTCACCTTTTTCGCGGGATTCTGGCTCAACCGCTATGTGGCCTTCCGCCGTTCGCCGATCCCTTCGGGCACGCAGCTGTTCCGCTACCTGCTCTCCGTCGCGGGATCGGTCGTGGTGAACTATGTCTGTCTGAAATTCTTTGTCGAATACTGCGCCATCTGGGCCACCCCCTCGCAGATGCTCGCCACCTGCATCACCACCGTCTACAGTTTCTTCGCTGCGAAGTATTTCACCTTCCGGCACGCCGAATCCGAGTGAGCACCCGACTGTCCGGAGCTGCCGGACGGATGTTTCACCCTCTTCCGCTCGGCGTGATCGCGGGGTGTGAGGCCGTGTGCCGTACGTTGTCCGGAATTCAGCGGACGGGGGTGTAGTCGAGTGTCGATTCCTCGTCCGTGCGTTCGATCTTCATGATCACCGGGCGCAAACCGTCGTTGCACGAGCAGATGGCCACCCCCTCCCGGGTGATCCAGTCGCCGAAATAGAAAGTTCCGGCCCCGTGCGCGAGGGCGAACACATATTGGTAGACAGCCTTCCAGGCCTCGTCGCAGAAACCATCGGGCTTGGCGTAATCGGCATAGAACACCTGTCCTTCGCGCATCATCGGGCACTTCGTGAATCCCGGTCCGGCATATTCCCGGGCCAGATCCTCATTGAGTGTGGTCTTCAGAATCGTGATTTTGCACCGTTTCATCCTGTGACTGTTTGGGATTCTGCGGAGGTTATCTTTTGCGGTTCTCCTCACGCAGTTTCTGCAGTTCGTACATGCGGTCGCGGAATTTCGCCGCGGCCAGGAAGTCCAGCGACTTGGCGGCCCGCTCCATATCCTCGCGCGCCCGGTCGATCAGGGCATCGAGGTTTGTGCCGGCCGAGTAGCCCTGCTGTACGTCGGCGGCTACCGGTGCGTAGTGCTCCTCGGCGATGGGGTAGGCCGTCGGGATTGCCTCCGGTGTCTCGCTCCGCCCGGCCAGCAGGGCCCGCTGTCCCGAGCCGCTCTTCTGCGCGCGGCGCGGCAGCACGCCGTGCTCCATGTTGTAGCGCACCTGCTTCTCGCGGCGGCGGTTGCTCTGCTCGATCGTGTAGCGCATCGACTCGGTGCAGGTGTCGGCGTAGAGGATCACGTTGCCCTGCGAATGGCGCGCCGCGCGTCCCGCGATCTGCGTGAGCGACCGCACGTTGCGCAGGAATCCCTCCTTGTCGGCATCGAGGATCGCCACCAGCGCCACCTCCGGGAGGTCCAGACCTTCGCGCAGCAGGTTCACGCCCACCAGCACGTCGAACATCCCGGCCCGCAGGTCCTCGAGGATCTGGATGCGCTCGAGCGTATCGACGTCCGAGTGGATGTAGCGGTTGCGGATGCCCACGCGGTCGAAGTATTTCGACAGCTCCTCGGCCATGCGCTTGGTGATGGTCGTGACGAGCACCTTGTCGTCGTTCTTCACCCGCTTGTCGATCTCCTCGATCAGGTCGTCGATCTGGTTGGCCGTCACGCGGACCTCCAGCGGCGGGTCCACCAGACCCGTCGGGCGGATGAGCTGCTCGACGACCACCCCCTCGCTCTTCATCAACTCCCAGTCGGCGGGCGTCGCGCTCACGTAGATCGACGTCCCCTGCAGTTGCTCGAATTCGGCGAAGGTCACCGGGCGGTTGTCCTTGGCTGCCGGGAGCCGGAACCCGTATTCGACGAGGTTCTCCTTGCGGGCCCGGTCGCCGCCGAACATGGCGTGGACCTGCGGCAGCGTCACGTGGCTCTCGTCCACGACCAGCAGGTAATCCTTCGGGAAGTAGTCGATCAGGCAGAAGGGGCGCGTGCCGGCGGCGCGTCCGTCGAAGTAGCGCGAGTAGTTCTCGATTCCGGAGCAGTAGCCCAGCTCCTTGATCATCTCGAGGTCGTATTCGACGCGCTGCTTGATGCGCTGTGCCTCCATCATGCGTCCGGCCCGCTCGAAGTATTCGATCTGCTTGCCCAGGTCGAGGTAGATCTGCTGCACGGCCGAGTTGATGCGCTCCTTGGTGGTGACGAAGAGGTTCGTGGGGTAGAGCGTGAGGTTGTCGAGCGAGTGGATGCGCTGACCCGTCACGGGGTCTATGGAGTGGATGGCCTCGATCTCGTTGTCGAAGAACATCACGCGGAAACACTGGTTGCCGAACTCCCCGAAGGCGGCCATGATATCGACCGTGTCGCCGTTCACGCGGAAGGTCGCGGGTTCCAGCTCGCGTTCGGTGCGCGTGTAGAGCGCCTCGACGAGCTTGTAGAGGAAGTGTTTGTAGCTGACCACCTGCCCGACCTCGATGTGGATCGCCGTGGCGTGGAAGTCCGCGGGGTTGCCGCATCCGTAGAGGCACGAGACGCTCGACACGACGATTACGTCGCGGCGTCCCGAGAGCAGCGTGGCCACGGTGTTGAGCCGCATCTTCTCGATCTCGGCATTGATCGAGAGGTCCTTCTCGATATAGGTGTCCGTGGCCGGGAGGTAGGCCTCCGGCTGGTAATAGTCGTAGTAGGAGACGAAATACTCGACGGCGTTGTCGGGAAAGAAGTTGCGGAACTCGCCGTAGAGCTGTGCGGCGAGGGTCTTGTTGTGGCTCAGGACGAGTGTCGGGCGGTTGAGTTCGGCGATGACGTTGGCCACCGTGAAGGTCTTTCCCGAACCCGTCACGCCCAGCAGCGTGTTGTGCTTCGAGCCGTGGCGGATCGAGCCGACGAGCTGCGCAATAGCCTCCGGCTGGTCGCCCGTCGGGGCGTAATCGGATACGAGTTTGAAATCCATGATACAAAGATACGCTTTTTTATCGGAATAACGGCGAACGGCGCCGGAGCAGTACCAATTTGATATTTTTCCGTATCTTTGCGGGTATGATCGACAGGGAAACGGTAGACCGCATCTATGCCGCCGCGAACATCGTGGATATCATCGGCGACTATGTCACGCTCAAGCGAAAGGGTGTGAACTATCAGGCGTGCTGTCCGTTCCACAACGAGAAGACCCCGTCGTTCGTCGTCTCGCCCTCGAAGGGGGTCTACAAGTGCTTCGGCTGCGGGAAGGGCGGCAATGCCGTGACGTTCCTGATGGAGCACGAGAACATCACCTATCCCGAGGCGCTGAAGATGGTGGCCAAACGCTACGGCATCGAGGTCAGGGAGAAGGTGCTGACGGAGGAGGAGGTGCGGCGCAACGACGACCGCGAGTCGATGTTCGTCGTGAACGGATGGGCCGCGGAGTACTTTGCGAATTTCCTCTGCCACGACCCCGAGGGGATGAGCGTCGGGATGACCTACTTCAGGCAGAAGCGCGGACTGACCGACGCCACGATCCGCAAGTTCGGGCTCGGGTTCTGCCCGTCGAAGGGCGACCGGATGTCGAAGGATGCCCTGGCGGCCGGCTACAAGCGCGAGTTTCTCCTTGCGACGGGCCTTTCGCTGGCGCGCGAGAGCGACGGATCGCTCTACGACCGCTTCCGCGACCGGGTGATCTTCCCCGTGCACAACATCTCGGGCCGCATCGTGGCCTTCGGCGGCCGGACCCTGCGCACCGACAAGCAGGTGGCCAAGTACCAGAATTCGCCCGAGAGCGAGATATACAGCAAGAAACGCGAACTCTACGGTCTCTACTTCGCCAAGCGGGCCATCCAGCAGCAGGACTATGCCATCCTGGTGGAGGGTTACCTCGACGTCATCTCAATGCACCAGGCGGGTATCGAGAATGTCGTGGCGTCGTCCGGCACGTCGCTTACGACCGACCAGATCCGTCTGCTGGGGCGCTTCACGCGCAACATCACGGTGATCTACGACGGCGACTCGGCCGGCATCCACGCCTCGCTGCGCGGCATCGACATGATCCTTAAGGAGGGGATGAACGTGCGCGTGGTGCTGCTGCCCGAGCCCGAGGACCCCGACTCGTTCGCCCGCAGCCATACGGCCGCCGAGGTGCAGGCCTACATCCGCGACAACGAACGCGACTTCCTCGAGTTCAAGGCCAACCTGCTGCTGCACGACGCCGAGGGCGACCCGATCCGCAAGGCGGCGCTCATCGGCGACATGGTGCAGTCGATCGCGCAGATTCCCGACCCGATCCAGCGCTCGGTCTACATCAAGGAGTGCGCGCGGATCATGGATATCGACGAGCAGATCCTCATCTCGGAGGTGGCCCGCAAGCGGCTGACGACCTCCGGGGACCGCGAGACGGACGAGTTCCTGCAGCGGCAGGCCCGGCAGCGGAGGAGCGAGGAGGTGCAGCCCGAGGTGGAGTTCGTGCAGAAGGTCGAGGCGGGGAGCAGCATCGAGGCGCTCGAACGCGAGATCGTGAAGTACCTGCTCAAGTACGGCCACTGCTCGTTCGACTTCAAGGAGGGGCGCACAATGGTGGCCTGCAACGTCGCCGAGGTGATCTTCTCGGAGCTGAGCGACGACAGCATCGTCTTCCGCAATCCGGTCTACGCCAAGATCATGGCGGCCTACCGCGAGCAGTGGGAGCAGCTCGGTACGGGGGTCGAGGTGCCGGTGCACCTGTTCATCAACCACGTGGACCCGGAGGTCTGCAACACGGCCGTGGACATCCTCACGTCGGATGACAACTACGTGCCGAGCGAAATCTGGAAGCGCAAGGACATCCACGTCGAGAGCGATGCCGAGATGCTGGCCGTGGGGGTGCCGAAGGCCGTGACGCTCTACAAGTCGAAGGTCATCGAGGGGATGATCCGTGACCTGCAGGAGCGCCTGGCCGACGAGGGGCTCGGGGAGGAGGAGCAGGACACGCTGCTCCAGCGCCTGGCGGGGCTCAACCGGGTGAAGGTGTCGATCGCCCGCAAGTTACAGCGGTCGATCCTGTGATGCGGCGGGAAAAGGGGGGTGGGCCTCGGTTGTACACGCATCACTGCGCATACCGTGTGCAAACAGAAAATAAACAGAAAGATGTGTAAAAACATATCGAAGATAAAAGAAATAGTTATCTGAGGCCGATTCCCACCCCTGCGGTGAAAATTGCAAGTAACGTACCGTTTTGGCAGTTATGAGTGAACAAAAGAAGATAAATGTCCGGAACCGACGCGCGACGTTCGACTACGAGATCCTCGAGGAGTTTGTCGCGGGCGTCGTGCTGGCCGGAACCGAAATCAAGTCGATCCGGGCCGGGAAGGTCTCGATGGTCGATTCGTTCTGTTATTTCGACAAGGGCGAACTGTGGGTGCGCGGCATCAACATCGCCGAGTATGCGTGGGGTACGTGCAACAACCACGTGCCGCGCCGTGACCGCAAACTGCTGCTCAACCGGCGCGAACTCGACAAGCTGCAGCGCGCCTCGCAGGATCGCGGGCTGACGATCGTGGGGTTGCGGCTGTTCCTGAACGAGCGCGGCCTGGCGAAGGTGGTCATCGGCCTGGCGCGCGGCCGCAAGTCCTACGACAAGCGCGAGTACCTCAAGGAGAACGATGCCCGCCGCGAGATGGACAAGGCGCTGAAAAACTACCGCTGACGTGCATATGGAGATCGGAGCCGTTTTCCTGGATGTGGACGGGACGCTCATCAGCTTCCGCACGCACGAGGTACCGCGTTCGGCCGTCGAGGCCCTGCGGGCGGCCCACGCCCGGGGTGTGCGGCTGTTCATCGCCACGGGACGTGCCGCGAGCGATCTGGAGCAGCTGTCTGAAATTCCCTACGACGGGGTGGTCTCGCTCAACGGCGCCCGTTGCCTGACGGCCGACGGCAGGGTGGTGAGCCAGCGGCTGATCCCGCGCGAGGATTTCGAGCGGGCCCTGCGACTGGCCGACGAGTTGGATTTCCCGCTGGGGCTTGAACTCGAGGAGGGGGTCTTCGTCAATCGCGTGACGCCCGTCGTGCGTGAACTGGCCCGCCTGGTGGCCCATCCGGTGCCGGCCGAGACCGACCTCGGACGGCTGTTCGACCGCGGCGACTGCTGCCAGATGTGTTTCTACTGCACGCCCGAGCAGGAGCGCCGTGTGATGGCCGAGCTGCCGTCGCTTGTGTCGAGTCGCTGGTGCCCGCTCTTCGTGGACGTCAATGTCCGCGGAGTGGACAAGGCTACGGGGATGCTTGCCTTCGCCTCCGACTGCGGGGTGCCGGCCGGGGCGCTGATGGCCATCGGCGACGGCGGAAACGATGTGCCTATGCTGCGGGCCGCAGGGGTCGGCGTCGCCATGGGGAACGGCTGCGGGGAGGCCCTTGCGGCTGCCGACTGGGTGACGGCATCGGTCGATGACGACGGCATCCGGAAAGCCCTCGAGCACTTCGGCGTCATCTGACGCCCGGGTGCGGAGACCGAAAGGAAAACGATAAAAAACACGAAGATATGAGCTTGATATTGTGTATCGAAACCGGAACCGACGTATGTTCGGTGGGTATTGCGAAGGATGGCGAACTGATCTCGCTGCGCGAGAGCGACGAGGGGCGCGACCATGCGCGTAAGGTCGGCGTGTTCGTCGATGAACTGCTGCACGAAACGGGCATCGCGCCCGACGATCTGGATGCCGTGGCCGTCGGCAAGGGCCCCGGCTCTTATACGGGACTGCGCATCGGTGTTTCGTTCGCCAAGGGACTGTGCTACGGGCTGCAGAAGCCTTTGGTGGCTGTCGGGTCGCTCGATGCGCTGACCGAGGTGGCCCGCGAGGACTACGAGGCGGGCATCCTGTCCGTGACGGATTGGGACCGGGCGCTGCTCTGCCCGATGGTCGATGCCCGGCGCATGGAGGTCTATGCGCAGGTCTTCGATGCGGAGGGACACCCGCAGAGTGAGGTGTCGGCCGAGGTGGTCGATGGCGGCAGCTTTGCGGCATTCCGTACGCCGGAGCGTCCCTTCGTGATCTTCGGTAACGGCGCCCGCAAGTGCGCCGGGGTACTCGAGGGGGCAGTCTATGTCGATGTGACGCCCTCGGCCCGGGGGCTGGCGCGCCTCGCGCAGCGGGCACTCGACGAGGGCCGCACGGAGGACATCGCCTACTTCGAACCCTTCTATCTGAAGGATTTCGTGGCGACGACCTCGAAGAAGAAACTTTTCTGATTTCACCCCGCTTGTTTCAGAAACGATGACCCGCGAGGAGCTGGTGGGGATGCTTGCCGCGCGTTTCTGCGAGGATTTCGCCGAGACGATGGCCCGGCGGGTGCTGGAGGCCGATGCCGTCGCGACGCTCTATGCCGTGGCGACCGGGCCTGCGGGCAGCCTGCCCCGTCCGCTGCGCGCAAAGGTCGCCTTCCGGAGCGCCTACGTCCTCGAACGGCTCTATTTCCGTGCGCCCGAGCGCTTCATGCCCCATGCGGATCTCTTCTGTGAAAGGGATTTTGCCGCGGCTTCGGGAATGAGTGCCCGTCGCCATTTCGGCAAGATCATGGCCGACCTGCTGTTGCGCTTCCGGCCATCGGACGGGGCGCTGGGGCGGATTGCCGAGGCGGCGGCCGAATGGGCGGTCGATCCCTCGTCGCCCGTGGCGGTGAAGGTCTGGGCACTCGACGTGCTGGACCGCTGTCGCGGCCGGGTCGCCTGGGTGGCGGAGACGTGGGACGACCTGCTGGAGACCCTCGCCCGGGAGGCTACACCCGGCATCGCCTGTCGCGTCGGACGTTATCGGGCGGCAGAACGGCAGGATACATCCTGTGCTTGAAGAGAAAACGGTTCAACAAGCAAAAGGATCCGCGGTTTATCTCAACCGCGGATCCTTTTGCTTTAATGGGTTGAGATCCGTTATTTTTCCAGTTGGGGCGTTTTTTGAACCGGATCCGCCGTCGGGGCCGCCTCTCCGCCGTCAGGCTCCGGGCCGTCGGCCAGCCGGGCCGTCGGATCGCCCTCGGCCGTTTCGAGCATCCGTGCCGGGAACTGCCGCTTGGTCTGCAGCCGGGCCGTCCTGCGCAGCCGCTCGCCCACGCGCACGATGTTGTCGTTGCCCGAACAGAGCCGCTTGTAGGCGTCGTCGTAGGCGCCGCGGGCCTTGTCGAGTGCGGCGCCCACATTCTCGAGCGACGAGGCGAAGGCGGCGGCCTGCTCGTAGAGCTTCAGTCCGCAGGCGGCGATCTCCCGGGTGTTCTTGTCCTGGTCGTTGTACTTCCAGAGGTCGGCCACCAGTTTCAGCAGCGCGAAGAGGTTCGTCGGCGAGGAGATGATCACCTTCTTCTCGTAGGCGTCCTGCCAGATCGTCGTGTCGTTCTGCAGGGCGGCGAGGAAGGCCGGCTCGTTGGGGATGAACATGATGACGAAGTCGGGCGAATTGAGCCTCCGCTGGTACTCCTTGCGCCCCAGCTCGGTGACGTGCTGGCGCACCGAGGCGATGTGGGCGTTGAGCTGGCGGCGGCGTTCGTCGTCGGTTTCGGCCGCGGTGTAGGCCACGAAGGCCGTCAGCGAGACCTTCGAGTCGATGACGATCTCCTTCTTCTCGGGCAGCCGCAGCACCACGTCGGGCCGCAGGTTGCGACCCTCCTCGTCCTTGATGTTGTACTGCGTTTCGTAGTGGATTCCCTTGGTGAGGGCCGAGTTGTCGAGGATCGTCTCGAGCAGCACCTCGCCCCAGTCTCCCTGCACCTTCGAGTTGCCCTTCAGCGCGTTGGTGAGGTTCTGCGCCTCGATGGAGATGTCGCGGTTGAGCTCCATGAGCCGCTTGAGCTCGGCCTTCAGTTCGCCCCGCTGCGAGGTCTGCGTGGTGTAGATCTCCTCGACGCGCTTGCGGAAGTCGGTGATGTTGTCGCGGAAGGGTTTGAGCAACAGGTCGATCGATTCGCTGCTCGATTGGCGGAACCGTTGCGACTGTTCGCCGAGGATCTCCGTGGCAAGGTTGCGGAACTGGGCGCGGAAACGCTCCTCCAACTGCTCCCGGTCGGCCTTTTCGGCCGCCCGCTCCTCTGCGTTGCGGCTCTTGAGGGAGGCGATCTCGGCCGACGACGAGGCCCGCAGGGCCGCCAGCTCCGAT
>ENA-OPXG01000811-OPXG01000811.1-human-gut-metagenome-genome-assembly--contig:-NODE-811-length-18397-cov-2.352415_pt1 | contig 18397 bp, 8 predicted proteins | sample MGYA00241519_ERZ502030 | MGnify/ENA primary metagenome ERZ502030 (study PRJEB25962, sample SAMEA2041937) | human gut metagenome | biome: human gut; feature: human-associated habitat; material: faeces...
GGTTCCTCGGTGGGGAAGACAGCGTTCCTCACCGAGGAACACCTCGTTGGTTTAAACCCAATGAACCATTTATCTATTAGAGAAACAGTATATTCTATCGGTTATCATTCACTTTTCGTCTATATTCCCGTATATTATTGCACCTATTTATACAGTTTTTCTTCCAGTTTACCAATCCTAAAACGATCATTCTCCGGTTTAATCTTAAAAACAGAACATCGAGATAGGATAGAATCGTCTTCTTTTCAAAAAGAGGCAAACAGCTATCCTCTGCAAATACGGCCACAAATCATTGATTTATTCCACAGAATAGATTAACTTTGCCTATACTAATTAAAAGTCTGCCAATATGAGCCAAGTGAAAGGAATACCATACGGAATATCCGATTTCAACCAAATGAGAAATGGAAACTTCTATTTCGTCGATAAAACCATGTATCTCCCCCTTATTGAGGAAATGCCCAGCTACCTTTTCCTGATTCGTCCGAGACGTTTTGGAAAAAGCTTGTTTCTAAGTATGATGCATACCTATTACGACATATTACAGAAAGATAATTTCGACAAATATTTCGGCGACTTATGGATAGGAAGTCACCCGACTGAACAACGCAACAGTTTCCAGGTCCTTTTCTTTGACTTCTCAAAAGCCGGTTGTTCGCTGCCGGGAGCAGACTTGATGAGTAGCTTCAATGAATATTGCAGCATCATCATCAATCAATTTGCACATCAATATGCACCTTTCTATGATGCAGATTTTAAGGAAACGGTTGAAAACATCGAAAGTGCCAAAGCAAAACTCGCTTATATTGAGATAAAAGCAAAAGAAAAAGGATATCCTCTCTATCTGATAATCGACGAATATGACAACTTTACCAACGTCATATTGAGCGAACACGGACAGAAAATGTTCCATGATCTGACTCATGCCAGCGGTTTTTACCGTGAATACTTCAAGCAATTCAAAGGTATGTTCAACCGGATTTTCCTAATGGGAGTCAGTCCTATCACTTTGGATGACTTATCCAGTGGATATAATATCGATTGGAATATATCGACCGATTCCCGTTTCAATGCTATGATGGGATTTGATGAGACAGAAGTACGTGAAATGCTGTGTTATTATCAGCAAAACGGTTTGCTGGTCGGTAATATAGAAGCAATGATTACGGAAATGAAGCCATGGTACAACAATTATTGCTTTGCCAGAATGTCTTTAGACAACGACCGTGTATTCAATTGCGATATGACTTTATATTATCTGCGTAACCAAATTGACTTCCACCGCCCGCCCGAAAACATGGTAGACAAAAATATCCGTACGGATTACAGCAAATTGAAAATGTTGGCACGCATTGACCACGACACCACCCATGAAGGAAGCCGTATGAGCACTATCGAGGAAATTGCGGCAAAAGGCGAAATATTGGTAGACTTGCATACTTCGTTCCCGTCAGAGAAAATAGCGGATATTGAAAACTTCCGAAGCCTGCTCTATTATTATGGCTTGCTCACCATGTGCGGCACCCGTGGCGACCGTTTGAAAATGTGTATACCTAACAACTGCGTACGCGAGCAATATTTAGGATTCTTACGCGACTACTATCAACAAGCCCATAGCCTGAATCTTTCACACCTGAAAGACTTGATAGATGATTTCGCCTTCGATGGTCACTGGCAACCATTCTTTGAAACCATTGCCCGCGCTTATCGGGAAAATTCTTCCATTCGCGATGCCATAGAGGGAGAAAGAAATTTACAAGGCTTCCTGAAAGCTTATCTGGCAATCGCTTCCTACTATCTCGTACAACCGGAACTGGAAATGAATTATGGTTATTGTGACTTCTTCCTATTGCCGGACAAAGCACGTTATTCCGATATAGAACACAGCTATATCCTGGAACTGAAATATGCTCCACGTACAGCTACCGCTGAAGAACTTGAAACTCAAGCAGAAGAAGGAAGAAAGCAATTACTGCAGTACAGTAAAGATAAAATCGTACAGAAACTGGCTACCGGTACGACACTCCACCTGCTGTTACTCCAGTTCCAAGGCTGGGACATGGTGAAGTACGAGGAAATCAACGGTTCTGTTATTCATCCCTCGGAATAACTTCCTGCATATAAATAGCGTCGAGACTCCAAAGGGCAGCATCATTCGTGCTGATGCTTGCACATTCATCTAATGGAGCCGGAACTTCCGGTGGAAGGATGGTCGTGATGCGGAAAGAGGGTGCAGGTGTATGTTCCAAACGGGTGAATAAGTCCGTCCAGGCTTCTTCTGCCATTTGTCTATCACGCAGATGATAAGCCGCATAAGCCATCAGGCGGGATATACGGAAACGGCTGTGACTAAGTTCCCATGCTTTCTTCTTATAACGTGCGGCATGGTCAAGCCAGGCGTCTTTCCATTCGGGTATATCAATCATACGCATCATTTCATTGGCAACCTCAAATCCGCCCATGATCGTCATTAAATGATTAGTCGATTCTAATTTCGGATCACATTCGGTTGTGATGATACCTGTTTCCGGATCAAATCCCAGAGCTTTTGGACCAGTAAAGAGGCGGTTGGGTAAGGCGGAAATACTCTTCATTCCTGCTATGATTTTGTCACGATAAGCCGTGTTACCCGTACGCTCCCACTCTGTCATCCAATTACCGGTATAGGCCAGCCAGTCGGGACCGATACGCAAACGGGCAGGTGCAGTGCAAGGATATTCACTGCGAGGTTGAGCCAGACGCATAGGGTCTAGTTCGTAGAGTTTATGGTCGGCATCTTTAACTTCGGTCATTAAGTCTCCACAGCGTTCGTCAGTAGTGAGATAATAGTAGAAACGGTTCCAGGCGGCCTGACTGATTCGTGCTTCTTTTGCACCACACCCCCAATGACTCACATTATGACGGCTACCCAATCCGGCATTCGGACCAATGTGGTAAACGTCGACTTCACCCGTATGCCGGGTCATGGCTTCAGCCATACGCCAGATGTCGGCACGACCGGTACGGAGAAAATTATACCAAAGCCACATATTGGAAGCTAGTTCTGTATTGTCCCAGGCAAAGCCTCCGACGTCATAACGCCAGGTATGACGGACAGGATCATAAGCGTGCATCACATCACCATAATTCCAGAAACCATACCATTTGTTCTGTTCAATGGCTTTCTGGTAGAAGTGGATGTAAGCATCCAGACGCTCTTCCACACGAATACGAAAGGAAGTACTGCGATCGGGGAGGCTCCATATTCCAAAGGCTCGGCGGTTATACAGGTATTCCGGAGTTGGCATTAATATGCTGGTGGCAGAGAGCTGTCGGGCGTCATCCGCAAAAGTTTTCTTTCCTGTGTAACCTCCTTGCGGAACGAGAGTGAGCGTGGTGGTGCGGGCAATACCATAGGGAGTACTCATTCCTTCCTGCACATCTTCATAGCTGGCATTCAGACCGTGAGCCACATTATCATAGTGGCGTAAGTCCATCGGTTCTGCATCCGGACTCCACAGCCAGGCAGTAAGCGTGGCAACCGGAGTTCTTGCATCTGAAATTTCGATAGAAGACGGATAAGATTGCCAGAAGTCATGTAGGCAAAGTCCCAGTCCACCTGTTATATCACCGGCAAAAGCATAACCGTCACTACGGGTACCGGAGAAAGTCCCTATCCAGGGAGCATCACCATTGGTACGTTTACGAATGGAGAATGCGTCAGCCGTGAGTTGAGACAGGCGGTAGCCATTCCATGAAGCCCAGTCATTAAGCAATTCCCGGTTTTTCTCGTCAAAAGCTTCATAAGGAGGAATACGTTTGCCCTCCATTTGTTGCTGTTGCAGAGATGGTTCATCTTGTACCTGTGGCATGGTAAGCATACGTCGTCCCACTAATGGTTGCACCGGTTCACTCCAGACTCCTCCATCCGCACACGAAAAAGCGACGTGACGGTTGTACAGGGCTTCACGCATCGGAACATCGAAACGAATGCCCAGACTACGGATGAAATCCATCTTCTGATCGCCGTCATAGATAAAGCTATGCACCATTTTTATCTGTTCACTACCAGCATAAAAATAGAGGCGGACAACAAAAGGAAGCCACTCACGATTATTCTGACTGTTCTCATCAGAGTCATTCGCGTAGTTCCCTTCAGAGTAGTTCGTATCAATCTCCTTATTTCTGTTCCGATGCACGCCTTCCAACTTTATAAGTGCCCGTACTGAACCCAGACGTTCTACGGTTACTGATTTTATTTCTCCTATGTAACGAGTAAAAGATATTTGAGATGTATTTTCTTGAATCGGTTTGCTTTGAGTGCTACAAATAAGATGTGCTTTCTCTCCTACTTTAGTTCCTTTATATAACAGACTATCAATCAGGAAATCTCCGTATCGAGGGATAAAAACAGAAAGTACCCCTGTTTCAATTTGAATATTTTCAGGTGTTTCAGTGATAGAGATAGAAGCCTTAGGCTGTTTATTGGTCGTTTTTGCTTTCTTGGAGGCTTTTTCTAATGTCAATCTTTCCGTTCCGGCAGGAATGACTCCGGCAACTCCGCTCCATTTCACTGAGCCATCCGGCCAATAGGCTAATGGCCAGGTATCCACTGGAATATCTTGATATTCATTCACTTTTAGCCGCAACGGAGTTGCAGGAAATACATCTCCTTCATCAAAAGGAACTCCGAAACTTACCGCTTTATCCTGTTCAGGGGTATCACCGATCCAATGCAAAGGAACGGCAGAAATCTGTTGAGGTGAACATTCATAGCGAAAATTAGTAATGCGGGTACGTGATAAGGTGGTACGAAAACCGAACCATCCTTCAGTCAGAGGTTCGGCATCGCGGAAGTCCACCAGTCGCTCGCCATCTATGTAATAACTAACCCTATTATCTTCATTGGTTATCTTGATGTGATACCAGTGATTTGCCTTTAGCAAATGGTCGGCATCCGTATATTCTTTCCATATAGCAGGACGTATTTTCGGATCTGCGATTCCTGCCTCATTACCGTCATAACGGCGGAAGCGCGTAGTGGAGTTATAATTTCCACCATATCCCATATAGTAGAGTTGCAGGGAATAACAATTCAGAAAGATTCCGTTGCGCCACTTTTCACGTTTCCAGATATTATCAGGACAGATAGGATCCGAAGCCATCCAGAAACAATTCAAATCACTCAATCGGTCTCCTTCTTTTTCTACAACTACACACGCGTCATATTCAATCGTCACCCGTCCATTCATCTTTTCTTTTCTCCAGAGAGTTAGCCCTTTGGGAGAAACGATTTCGGCTGTATCACCGATAAATGTCACTTTATAATCAGGAGACTCCGATTCGACCTTCCAATATTTATGAAACTGGCGGGCGTTGAGGCCGGAGACTTGATTGTCTTGTGCATTCATGTTCATTCCCAAAGTGATGAAAAGGAACAAAAGAGGAAATATGTTCTTCATAAAAATTGATTACTAGAGGAATGAAAGATCATCCATTTACATGATAAAGTGGCAACAGAGATCATATATTTCCTGCTACCACTCCTATCATTATTATATCATTATGGTTTCCTTATTATTTATAATCTGTCCTGTCAGATCCTAAATAGAAGCCTGTATGTGTTGGTTGGTTATAACCAATATTCTGGTGCGTTGCACTGAGTCTGTAAATATGGTCTTCCATCAATGGACGGATACGATATTGAGTTTCGAAATCAGTAGTTAAGATACGTAGTTCGCTGAAATCTTTACTTGGATAAATAACCTCTTCACGCCAATCTCCCCAGATATCACCATAAAAGCATGGATTAGCTTTGGTATCATTGATTGTTACAGCACCAAAACTTTCACCCATAAGCAAACGGCCATTGGTGTAACTAACAATACAAGGTGCACCGATACCGGCAACTTCTTCTTTATATTTATTTCCATCCAACATTTGACGATTTAGCGAACCATCCCACCAAATGGCCATGTTATATGAAGTCCCGCCACCGATTTGAGTCGGCGCCTTTTTTTCTGATAATTTTTCGCCCTTACAAGAATAGATGTCCGTTGCGCTTGCAGAAGACCATACCTCGCATCCCGGAGTTGAAGGGTCTACATCTGCTACTATACAGCGAGCCACATCATCGCTACCCGGAATAAACCAAAGTATTTCGCCAGTGGCAGCATCTCGAATGTCAACACCTTTTCCACCATGTTTGTCTTCGTGCTCATGACAACCAACAATTTGCAAACCAGCACGATTCGGATCAAATTTACCTAAATGTAAAGCATCTCCGTGTCCTAATCCAGTAGCGTACATACCTTTACCGTCATGATCGATTCCACAAGAACCATACACAATTTCATCCTTACCGTCGTTATCTACATCACCAATAGATAAATTGTGGTTACCCGCATCAAGCCATCGTTCAGAATATCCGCTAGCAGTGTTAAATTTCCAACGGTTTCTCAGTTTACCATCATCATTGTAGTGTACAGCCCATAGTTGAAAATTCTTATAATATCCACGACACATAACAATACTAGCTCTTCCGTCTTGTGAATCGAAGTGGCCGACTCCCATCAGGAAACGTTCACTACGGTTCCCAAAAGAATCTCCCCAATAAGATTCCCAAGTAGACTCTTCTCCACGAGGAATATACTCTGTACGTGCGATTTCGGCACCAGTTTCACCATCTGCCAAGGAAAGAAATTCGGGCCCATCCAATACACGTCCACTGGAAGTATTACGATAATCAGTCTTACCATCACCATTCACATCGCCAATCGTTGTTCCGTCGCCGAATGTAGTTCCTTCTGCTGTACGTAAAGCCACTTCAGCCTTTCCGTCACCATCAAAGTCATATACCAGAAACTGTGTGGTGTGTGCACCTTGATTGATGTTAATACCCATATTGATTATCCACATAGGCACTCCGTTGCTGCTACCGTCCAATTTGTAAGCTTCCAATATACAACTTCCGGCTTGCAATCCTGACCAGCTACCGCCTGTATCGCCTACATCTCTGGGAGCACCAATCACTTGTCTCTTCACAACTATTTCATACTTCCCATCACCATCCAGATCGCCAATAGCACCATCATTTGCATCATATCCAGCTCTAGGTTTCAGTTTAATAGAACGATAGAATCCGGCAGCTTCGCTACTTGTTGTGATGGTATAGTTACCTAACGAACTATTATCCGCATTGTTTTTCACCTCATACTTATAGGTTTTCCCAATTTCTGCTGTCAAGTCCTTGTAGTTCGTACTGTTTATAATAGGGCTTGCATTCAGTTTCGTACCATCACGATACACATCAAAGCCAATATCATCAGGATCGGAAGACAACCAACGCCAACTAACCAAAACACCCTGTGGTGCCTTAGTGGTTATACTTTTATCATACACACCACCATTGAAACTAGCTGCCACGGCACGGTCGGTTGTAGTAGCAGCCTGTACTGCACCCGTATCGAATGTACCATCCCAATTATCAGGTTCTTCTGCAGGATCATCTTCCGTTGAATCTACCGGATTTAAATCTTCAGCAAAGATTTCGTAATCACTACATGCTGTTACCGTTATCAATAGTAGCGTACATGCGCAAATCCACAATTTCTTCATATTATAATCTTTAATTAAATATTTTATTTACCAACCCGTGTTCTGCGTCAGATTCGGGTTTTTCATAATCTCTGTGCGCGGAATAGGAAACAGATACATCTTATCATTCCACATACGAGTTACAGTCTCGCGATTGTAAGTATAACTGTCACCGTTATCTGTGATTTTCATCACATCAATCTTTGTGAAGAACTTGTCAGCCTCTTTCCAACGGCGAACATCCCAAAAACGATGTCCCTCAAAAGCCAATTCCACCATACGTTCATTTTGATACTTCGTCCAGAATGCCTCATTTGTCATACTATAAGGAAACTCAGGCATTCCTACGCGAGTGCGGGTTTTTGAAGCCATTTTCCGGGCAGTAACTTGCTCCCCGTCCTTATCCACAAACTCGCTGCTTACCTCGTCAGCCCCACCCAGATATTTGAACAAAGCTTCAGCATAATTCAAATAGAACTCAGCCAAACGGAAAGTAACCCAAGTGTGGTTATCCGATTTGTATGTACTGTTATCACGCAGGTCAATATCACCGTGACAAAGTTTCTTCAAGTAATATCCTGTAGGTGTGCCTCCGGTAATAGGTTGGCCATTCAGCCCCCCTTGATATGTTTGAAGTGGGGTTGTATTCCAGTTGGGCCAAGTAGAACCATTGTGTGCAATAGTCAACTCAAAACGAGGGTCACGATTGATGTATGGATCGCTCGGACTGTATAAGTCACTTTCCCCATAAGGCTTTCCATCTGTCATTTCATAAGCATCTACCAACGTCTGTGTCGGGCAATTGCCACCTTTACTGCCTGTCAGACCGGCCGGATAGTTGTACGACTCAGCAGAACTGGCTGCTTTGTTGGCACGCCGCCCGAAAATGATTTCTTTAATACCATCCGAATAGTTCTTGACAGCCCACAGTGTTTCGTATTTAGGCACCAATGTCATTCCGGCAGTTTCACAAGCATTCACCACTTCCATATTCGCCAGAGCGGCACGGTGCCACAACTCCGGATTGTTGTTGGTATTAAACAACGGGCTGGCAGCAAAAAGAGCAGCACGAGCCTTCAGAGCTAAAACCGTCAGTTTATTTGCACGTCCACCCTCTACCGGCGAAATCGGTCTGTCTACTTTTGAATAATCTTCTATAATCAAATCTTTGATTTCGTCACATTCAGAGATGATGTAGTCGAATATTTCTTGTGCCGGACGGCGAGACAGCGTATTGCTTTCTTCTGCACTTAGCATGTGGTCGGAGAAAGGAACATCTCCATATTGACGTACCAGATTAAAATAGAAATAAGCCCGTAAAAAACGCACCTCATAAGGATAGTTATTGTAACGCCCCATCTGTGCCACATAGTCGTCATTCAGTTCGAGCTCGGGAAAAGTAAGTCCTGTAAACTTTTCCAGATAGTGATTACAATTGGCAATACCTTCGTAGCAAGTAGTCCACATACTGTTCTTGGCATTTGTCGAACTCCAAGAACCATCGTAGAAGTCAACAATATCATTGCTGGTATAAGCGTATTCCGCTTCATCCGTAGCAGAAGCAAGCATTGCTCCGCTATAGTTGCCGAAGTCCGTATCCAGTTTCAGATAAATGTCGGTAATCAAACCGCCCACATTACCGAAATTGAGTTTTACGTAGTCTTCGTCATAATTATTGTATTCATGGTATTCCATTTGGTCCGCACATGCCGAAAGAACAGTTGCTGTCAAGATACCATATATCAATTTTTTCAGTTTCATAATTTCATGTTGTTTTTGTGATTAAAAACCGATATTCAGTCCAAACACTATGCTCTTGTTCAGTGGATTGGTTACTCCGTAAGATTCCGGATCTACTACGTCCATTCCATCGAAGCAAAGCAAGTCAAGGCCTCTGACATACACTTTAGCGCTATTGACGAACCCACTCTTCCGCAACCAGTTTTTCGGAAGTTTGTAGTAAACTTCCAGATTTCTCATCTTCAAGAAAGAACGATCTACCACCCATAGTGTACTAGTCTGCTGGTTGTTTCCATTGCTCTCAGAAGTCAGACGTGGGAAACGGGCATTACGATTCTCCGGTGTCCAACGGTTTTCGTAGTAATAAGTAGACAAACTGGTAGTGTTCAGCGTAGGCCAGAACATAGCTTTCGTATTCAGTATAGCAGAATAGTTGGCAGTACCTTGGAACATCACATCAAATCCTAATCCTTTCCACTCAGCTCCCAGATGGAATGAATAGTAGATTTCGGGTGCAGTAGTGCTATAACCAATGGCTATCTTATCGTCAGTGTCAATCACACCATCGCCGTTGACATCCTGATATTTGACATCACCAGGTTTCAATGTACCGAATGATTGCGGCAAACTCTTGTTAATTTCCGCCTGACTTTGGAAATATCCGACAGCCTGCATACCGTAAATCTGTCCGACCTGATTTCCAGTCTGCACCAAATTTTCATAAAGTCTTGGTTCTTCCAGTTGTTCCTTGATCTCATTGCGATGGAACTGGAAATTACCACCTACATTAAGTGTCAATTCTCCCAGATGTTTTGTATAATCCAATCCGGCTTCTATCCCCCAGCTATCTACAATGCCGGCATTTTCGAACGGAGCATCCATACCCAGCACATCCGTATATTTACCATTGGAAGACACCCAGATATCTTTTCTGCGTTGATAATAACCCTCCAAAGTCATGTTCAATCCGCCAAATAACATAGCGTCTAGGCCGACATTATATTTATAAGCTTTTTCGTGCGTAGAATTAGCTGTAGCCAGTCGATTGAGTAATGTAGAACCAAAGTCGGATTGATAACTGTTGTTGAAATTGTACACGGTACCGGTAGTTGTGTAAATCTGCGTCCAGTAGTCGTATACTGTATCACTTCCGTCTGTAGGCAAATAGTCAGCATTAATTACACCAAAAGAAGCACGCAGTTTCAAGAGATCAATCCATGAAGCGTCTTTCAAGAAATTCTCGTTAGATAATACCCATGCTGCAGAAACAGTAGGAGAGAACGCCCATTTATGTCCCGGGGCCAAAAGGCTGGATTCCGACCCTACTAATGCCAAATCGACATAGTAGCGTTTGTTAAATCCGTAATGAGTATACCATGATACATTCTGACGATAAATTGTAGTATTCAGTCCGTAACTGTCACGGTATTCATAATCCCACTTAGCTTGTGTATACAAGTCATGTTTTCCGAACGAACGAGTATAATCAATGCTTGCAGCAAAATTGAATCGACGTTTCCAGTCATTAATGCTCGCATCCTTGCCCATTTCGGACGGTTCTCCACCAGTTGTCATAGTGTAAGTAGGAATACCATTATCATTCCATGTAGGAGTATAACCGGCATAAGCATACGTCTTACTGTGATCCTCCCAAATAGCTGAGTAGCTATCGTAAGCGAGCATAGCGTTTGCTCGCAGGCCTTTGAGCATACCCGATAAATCTTGGGTTAATGTCATGTCGGCAAAAAGATTGCGCATATGTCCTTTAGCGTAAGCAGCACCTTGCGATTGAGCCACCGGATTGGAAGTACCCAGCCATGATGTGTTATTACCTCCCCATGCTCCATCTTCCGTTTTTACCGGAAAGGCGGAAGCAGGCAGACTGTAAACCATGTCCCACAAATCGGCAGAGCTACCCGGACGACTTGATTCTGTCAATGTACCCAGTAAATTCAGTTTCAGCTGCGTAGTACTGGTTAGGTCAATATCCAGATTGGTGCGCAGATTACCGCGTGAATACTTATTCTGTGTAGAGTAGCCATCATTTTCATTCGGACTATTTACAAAGCCCTTGTCAGTCAATAAATCAATCATTGTATAATAACGGAATTTAGTACCACCACCCCGGAGTTCCATGGTATACTTATTAGATACACCAGAGTTGCGGAAAGTCTCTTCCACCCAATCTACATTCGGATAGAGATAAGGATAATCTCCTGTACGGAATGCGTTTATTTCTCCGGGAGTATATCGGGCAGAACTACCTTCGTAACCACGTGCTTCATTAACAGCCTGTGCATAGGTGGCAGCATCCACAAATTCCGGCTTACGCGACATGAAGTTTATTACATGGTCATAAGTGAATTTTATTTCCCGACTCTCGTATTTACCCCGCTTGGTAGTAATCAGGATAACACCGTTTGTTCCTTTATATCCGTACAATGCCACAGCCGCAGCATCTTTCAGTACAGATACAGATTCCACTTCTTCAGGACTTACCAAACTCATATCCCGCTCTATTCCATCTACCAGAATCAATGGTGAACTGCTGGAAAGACTTTGTACACCCCTTACATAGAATGTCGGTTCAGTCCCGGCATAGTTACCTCCGTTTTGGAGAGTTACCAATCCCAGTCCATGTCCGTAGAGGGAATGGGAGATATTCTTTGCCGCCCGTTTGTCAAACTCATCATTATAGACAGTAGAGACGGAAGCAGTCGATTCCGCCCGAGTGAATGTCCGATTGGCTCCCACATCAATCGATTGTGCGGCATACCCCTTGACAACCGTGGTGTCTTCTTTCGTTTCCTGTGCTCCGGCAGAAATGCCCGAACATACAAGGAATACCATTATCAGTATTTTATGTTTTTTCATAAATTGATGTTCAAATATCATGTTATTCATGTGCCTCACTCATTACCATCCCGGATTTTGAATCAATCCGTAACCTTTATTCACTTCAACCTGTGGGAACGGAGACAGATACCATTTCGCGTCAAATCCATGATCCCACCAATGGCGAGTCGGATTCTTCAATTCAAATTTCTCGTATTCGAAGTCCGTAGGCTGATCCATCTTGCTGTTTTGGTCAGGACCATACCATTGTTTTTCAATACGGCCATATACCGTTTCGCCCTTATCATTTTTTGTATATCCCATACGGTATATACGCAAACCATGTAAACGTTTCTCAAACAAATCTTCGCGTTTGTAACGAATAAGGTCGAAGAAACGGCTGTCTTCCATACCTAGTTCGCAAACGCGTTCTCTCAGAAGTTCTTCTAATAAAGCATCATGATTGGTTGTCAGATTTTTGCCAGGATTACATTCTGCCAAACCTTTCATTCCCACACGAGCACGCACTTGGTCAATCCATTTTAGTGCACCGGTATTGTCGTTATTAGCTTGTAATAATGCTTCCGCATAAACTAGCATGAGATCAGAATAGCGAAGGTATACCCATTGGAGAGGTTGGCGTATATATTCATCTCCCAACCAATATTTCAGATTAGCATAACCGGTGGCAAACAGTTCTGACTCATTTTTAGGGTCCATACCGGCGTGATATCCACCTACCCAAGCTTCGAAAGGCTGCTGTCCCATTTCTCCTGTAGTCCAGTCCAATGTGTTCGGAGTACCATTAATACGTGCTGTCTCATACAGACGGGGGTCACGTGTCAATTCTGTCTTTTGGTAGTGTGTCTGAGGATCAATTTCTCCCTTAGCGAACATGGTATTCATCGCTTCTTTTCCCTCTGCCGCCAACGCATCCCAATCGAACGGAGTACCGTCTGCCCATGGAAACATTTCAATATATTCCTGTGTCGGATTGTAATTCAAACGTTTCACACCGGATTGCCATGCGTGCCATTGATAATTACCATTGTTATGGTTATCGCTTTCTCTCACGCGAACAGAATGAATAACCTCCCTGCTACCTTGTAAGATATATCCCATACGATAGGCCTGACGATATTGCGATGGAGTATTGGAACTGGCTTGTCGCAATTGATAATAATTGCCGTTCTTTTCATTTTCTTCAAAGAACTTCTGACAAGCCTGCAAGCAATTCTGCCAAAGTTCCGGACGCTTACTACCATACCAAACCAAGTGTTGTTGCTCTGCCTGAGAAGAGCCGCCGGCATATCCCTGCACGTCGTTGAATAAAGGTGAAGCAGCAAATTGCCAGATTTTACATTTTAGAGCCATTGCACTAGCTTTCGTCCAGCGGCCTACATAAGACTGGCTGGTAGTTGCCGTATTTCCATCATAAGCCCAAGGAAGAATATTTGCATCGATGGCATCATCCAACAGACCAATCATATAGTTCACCGTTTCCTCCACCGTAGCACGTGGAATTTCAAAACTGGATTCCGTACCAGTGAAAGTACTACGCAGGATAGGCAGCCCCCCATAATGACGAAACATATCAAAATAACGGGCAGCTATCAGACATTTTGTTTCAGCAATCATTCGTGCTTTTTCTGTTTCGCTCAAATCGGGTACCCGATCAATATTCTCCAATAGAATATAACCATAACGGACAGCTTCCCAAACCCATTCTTGGAGATAACTGAATTTGTCTTGACGATAACTATAAGAGGCCGTATGGGTAGCGGCATAATATTGAGATTGAAGCCCTGCACCTGCCCAGTGTAAATGCCAACAGTCACTCAAAGCCTCAAATTTCCCTGTATATAAGTCGCATGAATTTTGGATTTCAGGATAGTTTCTGTTCATATACGGAAGCCCATAATATTGACGGCTGTAAATGCCTGTCAAGAATTGCTGTGTATAGATAGCGCTTCCAAATACGGTATCGATGGTGGCCGATCCCCCCGGTGCTTTATCCAGAAAAGAATTTCCAAACTTTATTTCATCTACACATGACGTAGTTATCAGTGAAACTACAGCCAATGCGCTAACAATCCATTTATATATTTGTCTCATAATAATATTATACTTTATATACCTGCAATTAGAATCCTACTTTTAAACTCAATGTATAGGTCTTTGACAATGGATATGCCGGTGAGCTACTGGCCCGTGCTTCAGGATCACCCCACAGATAAGGAGTTAGAGTCCATAGGTTATATCCGCTGAATGCCAACTGCATCGTATTCATTCCTAATTTCTTCATAAATGGGAATTTGAAGTTATATGCCACTTGTAATGTCTTCAGACGCAAATATTTGGAATCTTGCTCATACAACGTAGCGTCAGCATAATTGTGCTCTCCTTTTGCAGTTACAAAACTAGCCCGTGGATATTTGGCACTTTGCGATGGATTCTCTTCTGTCCAAGTATTATCCAGATGGTATGAAAGTAAACCTCCATACTCGTTTTCTGAAGCCGAACGGAACGGACGGCGGAATACGTCCGAAACCATACGCGTTACATTCCATGAGCCTGTCCATTGAGTATTTACCTCCCAATTCTTATATACAAATCCCAAATTGACACCAACCATATATTCAGGATCGTCTGTATAACCATAATCGTAACTCATGTCATTGTTATCAATGAGGCGGTCGCCATTCAAATCCATAAATACCGCGTCACCATTCTGCATTGCTATACCTTGATCGGGGTACGGACGATGGAAAGTTTGTTCATAAAGTTCGGGAGTTATTTCGTCATAATAACGCCAGAATACATACTGCTTGCGTGCTCCGATACGGTGTCCTTTCGTGTACTGGTAATCGTATAGTTGTGGAGCCGGCATGTTTTCGATAATCTCATTCTGGTTGTATGAAAGATTAACACCCGCCCAATAGCGGAAGTTATTCCCTATTTTATCATTCCATTTCAAGGAGAGTTCCCATCCCCAGCTATCTACGATACCAAGGTTTGCCCACGGCATGGCGAATCCCAAAATGCCAGGTGCTTGTCCGTTCTGCAACAAGATGTTGGTACGGTGTTCACGGTAATACTCTCCCGTTGCACTCAATTTGTCATCTAAGAAGTTAATGTCAATACCGTAGTTTTGCTTGAAAGACTTTTCCCATCCAACATTCGGATTATTCTTTGAAGCCTCAGACGAACCTAAACTTATTGTTTTGTTATCCACACCGAAAATATAACCATAGTTACCATTTCCGCCAACATTTGCTTCCGAATTCAGATTTGTATTATAAGGATCGGGAACATACAAGAAACGAGAATCGTTGCTACCAGTTTTGTCGTTACCTACCAAACCGAAACTAGCGCGCAACTTCAAGAAACTTACCCAAGGCTTCATGGCACTGAACCACTTTTCCTCACTCATAACCCATCCGAAAGAACCAGCCGGGAATACACCGAAACGGGACTCGGGAGCAAAGTTTTCAGAACCGTTGTAACCGACATTAAATTCGACAAGGTAACGATTTTTCCAATCATAAGTAACACGTCCTACCAAACCAACATATCCGCGCGGAATATCCCGATAGATCGAATTGGAACTACCAAAATAATATTCTTTTGACTGGTTGTAAAGAAGCAATGCGCCTACGTTATGGTTGTTGAACGAACGGGAATAGTTGAAACCAGCTTCCATATACCAGTCACGTGCCTTACCCGTACTATAGCCATATTTCACATCAGAATTCTCACCACTTTTCTTATAGCCTATTGTACCATCACTTTTAAGAATCGGTGTATAAGAAGCAATGCCACATTCACCAGTTTTAGTTACAGAGAAAGCACTGTTGTAGGCACCTTTCAGTCTAAAGTTCAATCCTTTGGTTATAAAATCCAATTTTTGTTCCAATGCTAAATCCATACTCAATTTATTATTGCTGGCATGAGTTGATTTACCATTACGATATGTCATTGCATCATTGGTTCCGGTAAAAGGAAGACGCAAACCGTCGGCTTGTTCATCGGCAGTAGCATACACCATTTTTCCGTCTACAATACCCGGACTATGGAAAGGAGTTGTATAATAAATATTTCTCACGATGGAAGAAGTCCCCCCACTGTTGTTCGGTTTATCAGAGTTGTCGAGATTACCACTGAGGTTGATTGACAGTTTGGTTGTCTTTGTCACATCTATATCCAAATTGGTACGGTAGTTGAACCGACGGTATTGATAGCTCAAGTTGTAGGGCAAGTCGTATTCCTTGAACAAACCGCCTTGTGTATAAGCACCAACGGAAATAAAATAGCGTACACGGTCAGTACCACCCGAAATATTCAAGTTGTGCTGAGTCTGAATCGCTGCATCTTTCATCACATAATCCACCCAATCAACATCCGGGAAACGTATGGGGTCGGAATGATCTTTAAATTTCTGAATGACTTCATCACTAAATTTAGGAGCAGTCCCATCATTGGCAAGCATCTGGTTGTAGAAAGTTGCATACTCATAAGAGTTTGCCTGCTCTACCATCTTGGTCGGCATCAATATGGATGCAGAAGTAGTGAAAGAGATTTTCGCCTTTCCTTCCTTACCGCGCTTAGTGGTAATCAATACTACACCGTTGGCACCACGGATACCAAAACCTCTTTCTGTGAAGTTGAGACCATTTCTGCAAAGACGTCCGATACCATCTGTCTTCTTCCAGCAGATAAGTGATGTATCAACGCCACCCTGTTCGATGAAATCCTTCATAAGAAGACCTACTTCGTTATCAGCGAAAGCTGTAATAACAGCAGTTCTCATACCGAAACACTTGTGAAGACCACGGATAACGTTATATTCTCCGCCACCTTCCCATGCTCTAAAGCTTCTTGCTGTACGGATTCTTCCTTCACCTGGATCAAGACGAAGCATAACTTCACCTAATGATACAGCGTCAAATGTACACTCTTCAGCTGGTCTTAAATTTAATTTCATTTTTTTAGATACCTCCAAAATATTTTATTACTTATGTATTTTAGCATATAAATAAGATTTAATCCATAAGTTTAGTCAAAGTTTTAAGGAAAAATGCAATATTCTGTAGAATAAAATACAATAAAGAACAATAAAGATTATAATTCAGGCATACACCAGCTATCTGCCTGGGATTTATAATCATTTGACATTTCTACGTATTGGATTTTTTCATAATCATCTTCACATTGTTCTGAAAGCAGCTTATAACATTCGCTAAGAAGATAAAGAGGCTTTTTTCCACTGCTTGATATATCAAGAATACTTTTTGTTTCAAATGCAGCATTATAAAGCCATATGGCAGCCTCGTTGTAGTCCTTGTGGTCAAAATAATAAAGACCAAGCGTGTAGCACATTTCAGATGAAGGATTATCTGCCACAGACTTCAAGGTGATTTTGAAGAATTTATCCTGTTCACCTGTGATATTGTATATGCGTGCAAGTATACAGTTAATATCCTCCAAAGTGTTTTCACTTCTGTTTTCATAAGGAAATACATTTTCAAAAGCATTTTTAAATGATATGAAATCAGAAACTTCTCCTGATATAAAAAGTTCCTTGCAAAGCATTGTGACAACGTAATCTTCTAAAACAATACCTTTGTCCAGCGCCTTAAAATATATGGAAAAATCCCTTTTGCTGTGATCACTCGTTGGTTTGTGCATGATTTCAATATCGCTGTCGTATATTACAGGGTTTACACGAATGGTTTCATGTATAGGCGAAATCCAGTTGAATGTCCGTATTCGTCTGAAAAGCTTTGGACGCAATTCTTTGTGGACATTGTATACAGAATTGAAATCCGATTCGTTAACGTAGTACATCTGTACAATGTCAATTTCAGGCAGAATAGCTTCTTTGAGGCTGCGTAGGGCAGTGTTATTATGAAAATCCAGCTCTTCATCTGCATCAACGCTTAATATATAGTCACAGCTGGCTTTTGAAAAAGCAAAATTTCTTGCTGCAGCAAAATCATCACACCATGCAAAGTCATATACCTTATCAGTGTATTGTGCTGCGATTTCTTTAGTGTTGTCCGTTGAGCCGGTATCTACAATAATCAGCTCATCGTAAATGCCGGCATATGAGTCAAGACATCTTTTTAATATAGACTGTTCGTTTTTAACAATCATACACATACTTACAGAGATCATATTAATACTCCTTTTTATTCGGTGTTTAGCGTGTCTCAAGTAAAAAAGTCTTTTTCTGCAAGCAGAAACG
>ENA-OPXG01000822-OPXG01000822.1-human-gut-metagenome-genome-assembly--contig:-NODE-822-length-18189-cov-10.496471_pt1 | contig 18189 bp, 16 predicted proteins | sample MGYA00241519_ERZ502030 | MGnify/ENA primary metagenome ERZ502030 (study PRJEB25962, sample SAMEA2041937) | human gut metagenome | biome: human gut; feature: human-associated habitat; material: faeces...
AAATAATCCACTATATCTTGCATATCCAGTTCTGTTACTTTCTTACTCCGTCCGTCCAGATATTGTAGAAATTGTGAAATAAAACTTATTTTATTTCGGATATTTGATAAGGACAGATCAGATATTCCGACCAAATATTTTGCGTATAATTGTAAATACCAACGATTTTCTTTTTCATGAATATTAATAAATGAAAGGCTTTTAACAGGTGAACTGGCATTGATTCTTGATTTATCAAACTGAAACCTATCCATATACCAGATACACGCCTGCCAATTTGTCTCTGTATCTGTTAGAAATAACGTTCTTCTCGCAAACTCAACAATCTTAGAAGCCTGTTTTTTTATAATTTCCGACTCCCTGTTCAAATACAGATAAAATCTGTTTTCGTCTGCCTGTTCCATTTTTTCAATATCATCTATTCCGTACTTATCGCAAAACCCTATAAGTGCTTTTAATGGTTCTAAAAAATATCTTCGGTGTCTTTGTACCATATCCATATTCAGAATTTCACACAGCAATATTTTTGTCTGTCGCACCAACTGTGATGAACGTATTCCCGTTAAGTCCCATAACAAATCATTTTTATCAACCACCTGACGGAAGGATTGCGCTTTCTTCTTATTGGGTACATACAGCAAAAACAATTTATCTTGCTTAAAAAACTCCTGTTCAACAGAGAAGGGATTGCCTTGTGAATAGACATCCGGCATATTTTCAATTTTTAGGCGATCAAATAAGCTCAGTAATTCCGCTCTATACTTTTCTGAAATATCCTCGTTCTCAAGAGAATCCATATACATTTTTCTCGTGTCATAGTTAATATCAGCCGTACACTGTATATCTGTATGCTGAAAAAATTTGTATAACCGGTTATAGTATTTTGCTTCTCCATTCGTAACTAAAGATATCTCTTCCGTTAATTTCTCAGATATTTTTTCCTGATATAACTTCGGAACAATTTTTAATACTGCCAAGGTAATCCCTCCTTCCTTTTACAGAAAATCTGCAATTTGATATAAATCTTCATTATTTGAGTAATATTGATCTGTCGCTTCTATCAATCGTTCATTATTCTCACCCAAATATTTAATGGTAGTTTCAACTTTCTTATGACCCAGGGCAAAACGAATGTCATTCAAATCCCATCCTTCTTTTCTTCTTTCCTCTGCAAAATAATGTCGAAGCTGATGCGGATGGGAATTGATATCCGTTTTTTTGGATAGCCTTTTCAACATGCTATACACAGACTCCGCATCTAATGGCTCCCCTTTGTTTTTTCCAGTTAATTTTGTGAATAGATACTCCGAATCCATCAGACTTTTCCGGTTTTCAGAAATGTACTTAACCAAAAACTCAAAAGTTGTATTACTTAACAATGCTATTCTATATTCTGCATTTTTTGCCCTTGCCAAGTTGGTATTGGTTTCACGATATCTTACCCGAACCGTCCTTCTTTCAAAATCAATATCTTCGGTATAATGGATTCCCAGAATTTCTCCTAATCTAAGACCGGTTTCTGCCATCATTGCTATCAGTAATCGGTCTCTGTCATTCGTACAGGCATTTATCAACGCCTGTATTTCTTCGGATGTTATTTCTTCCAGATTAGGTTCTTCTTCTCTAAGGAAACCTTTAAACGAATTCACTGCATTTTGATGATTTACTCCCATGCTGTCAAAATACGATACTTTTTTTACCCGTAAGACTTTAAGCATTGGCAAAACATCTTCCAGTGCCAAGAACTGGTAGTATCTGAAGACTGCACCAAGATACATATTGCAGGTCTTATTGCTCGTCTGTGTATTGTGTTCCGTATGTTTTCCATCCTTAACCCAATACAAGAAATCAATAAAATGTTTATTCTGCTCTGAATAGGACAGCAATGTAACCTCATCCAATCCTATCGTTTGTTCCTGCAGAAAATTGTAATAATATGAAAGTGCGAAGGCTGTGGATTTTACAGTATTCGGAGAAGCATTAATCTGATCCAGATGCTTCAAATACTTTGATGGAAGGATTGCCATTTCTTCTACATCCGAAATAATCAAAAATCGTGGTCTATTATCTTTCAAAACTGAAACAACCCTATATTTCAATCCACAGCCCTCCTTTCTTTTTGACTTCTTTGACTTCTTTCATCTTACATTATACACAAAGAAGTCAAAATGTCAATTGCGTATTTGACATCTTTGACTTCTTCAAGTTAAAAATAATGATTTCTTTGATTTCTTTATATTTAAAATTGATTTTTCGGAACATAATTGATAAGATAAAGGTTAAGAAGTCAACTCAAAAAAGTCAAAGAAGTCAAAAGGAGATTGGAATGAACGAATTTTTATCAAATCCAAGTACATTAATAGATCCCGACAGCGTTTACGATCAGGAACGATTCATCAATATACTTCAAACAATTTTACACACAAAAACACAAAAAGAATTATCTGAACAAACCGGCATAAACAATGCGACTATTTCTCGAATGCTCAATGGCACCCGATCAGGGCGACCATATAAAAGCACTATTGATAAAATTGCAAAAGCCATTGATGATCCAGAACTTATCAATGAATTATATGATGCTACTGGATATTCACCTCGGAAAATACAGGAACGAAAGAAGATAATTGCTGACAATGGATTTTCTCCGGATCTCTCTACTGTTCAGATACATGAAAAGTTTTTTTCCACTTTAATGCGTGGTCTTTCCATGATGACAAGTCTGCATAAAATCGAATGGACAATAAAATCCGGAACGCCCAACTCGTACGATTATTTAATTGAGCTAAAAGATGGGAATATAGATTATTGGTATATCCGATATGTTGATAGAATTACTTCTGATGAAGAAAGGAAAAAAGCCTTAACTGCCATTTATGGAGAATTTGCAAAATTGAAATTGGACGGAAAAATCAAAGTTTCTTGCGCCACTCCTTCTTACGAAGATTATGATTATTTTGTTACAATTCCTCCATACCAATTAAATACAATAGCTTCAATTATACATTTTGATTCTGAACTGGAAAGATTTGCAGACGAAACCTTTTTAGAAACAGTTTTACCATTTAAAGAAAATATTCCTGTTAAAGATTTTTGTAATCTTACTGAACCACTGATACTATAACTTGTTGTTTTTATCACAGAGAGAGTTGCTTATGGCTCTCTCTTTTTTTACAGTTCCTCCTCTAATATTCTAGCTCATTATGGCAAATCATTTTTTAAAGCAAGTATCGCCTAGAGTAACTCAAAACCCAGTTTCTGGATTTTGATTCTCTGACGAACTTGATGGAGATTACGATTCCCCATACCCTCGATATCACAAAACATTAAATTTTGCTATTAGCTCAAAATAAATTTTCGCAGCTTTCTGTTTTTGCACTCATAGTTGTCAAAAGCTTTTTATAACCATCTGCTTCTACCGGCTGCTGATTCAAAATTCTTTTATTCAAAAATGAATAAAAGTGAATTTCACAAAAAATACCCATCACAAAAAATGTAATGGGCACTTCTATTCATTATATTTGCTCCGACAAACAGGAATTTTAAATTTATTCTTGAATATATCTTTTTATTCCAGCTAATTCACAATAATTACCAAAACTACTATATTCATTTTCAATTATTTGTTTTTCAAATTTTCCACCATGAGCAACGTATTCATCAAACGATAATTTGTTAGTGTTAAGTAAAGAAGCAATTCGTTGTATATCAAGAATTATTTTATCATCTAAACACATATCTTTTTCTCCTTACAACTACCGATTTTCCCAATTCATCTTACCACTATTTCCATTTTTTGAGAACATAGCAAATACCCCTATATAATATTTCTCATAAGTTTCTCAATTACCCCAGAGCAAGATCCACCTGTGTTAAACAATATTGTCTTTCAGCCAAATGTTCTCTCATCAGGTTTTCATCTTGCTGGGGATTCCCCATACCCATTTTTTCTATTTATGCCGAGGTCTCAGTACGCACTAGAGCAAGATCCACCCCGGTAATACCATATCGCTATTTTAGCAATATGGCATATTCCGGATGTTGGAATCTTGCTGAGGATTGTACTCCCCAGTTCCTCACATTCAGCATAAATATGCACTTGGTTCCCCGAATTTCTTCGGTCACAACACAGGGAGATAAAATAGGCTAAACAGCCCGATATCCCTGTGAAATCACTATGTGATTAAAAAACAGCAAGGACAGGAAGTGTGTATACACTTCCGCAAAATTGCCAATTTTGGTTCCCTACCCAAAATTAAAAAATACAAAAAATGAAAAAATCACACTTGTCTCATGATTCAAATTTTTATATTTTTTGTTCATACCACTTTTTGTACTTATACTATTTTTCATATTTTTTTCATTCCTCCAAAATCAAAAAAGGACATCAACGTTTATTTGTTGACATCCTTCGTTTTGATTTTTTAAGGAATTTTTATTTTATCTGATTTTAAGAATGTTATTCGATACTAAAATTAAATTCTTGCCTGTCACTACATTCTTCAGATATTTCCAGACCGTCTTATGAGCAATTTCCAAACTATTCCTGCAACTTTCCCTGCTGTAATTCATCGAACAGCGCATGCGCAAGTGCACTCATGATTGCACGATATTTTCCAGCATCCTCAAACAGCTTTGTATATGTCTCTGTGCTTTCAATGTATGCTTCCTGAGCAGCATCATCGAATAACTGTGGGAAGATATTATTCTCAAAAATCTGTCTACCATCAGTCTGAGCCGATTTCATCAGTTTTTTATTATTCTTCAATTTCTGATGTAAGGCTGTAATCACAACCCTGTCACCTTCGGTAAATGCTCCCATATATTGCTCATTGATTTTCTCTATTACCTGTTCCAAAGGGCTAAGAGTTTCCACCATTTTTACTGGTTTCTTCAATTTTGCCGGATCATAAACACCTTTTTCTTCTTTCATAAGCTCAATAGAGCCTTCATATGTTTTCTCAAGATTATAATATTCAAGCCTTACTCTATCACCAAGAACAAATGGTATCGTCGGATCCGCAGGAACTATCTTTGCCAAGTAAGAACAGAAAATATATTCATTATGTAACGGTTTATCAAACATACGTGTGATCTGAGTAATATATCCATACCACTTTACAAACGATCTACATGTTTTACGAAACTGATATCTTTGTTCTTGATTTAAAGAATTGTATTTCTGCTGAATAGGCAACAAGGCATTAGTAATAGCAGCCTGCGTTTTATTTGCCTTACGTTTATCCTCATCGAAATAAATCTTATTTACCTTTTCAATATCTGTATCATCATATACTTTGAATCCTCGTAGCATCTTTTGAGTCTTATAAATCAAATCCGTATTGATTTCCTGAGACAGAGAAGTTTCCTGATAAAATGGCTGGAATGCCTTTAAGATATCATCTTTAGTATTTACAAAATCAATGATAAAGGTGTCCTGTTTATCTGGATGAGTACGATTAAGTCTGCTCAGTGTCTGAACAGCTTTTACATTTCGCAATTTTTTATCTACAATCATCGTATGGAGCAATGGCTCATCAAAGCCAGTCTGGTATTTCTCCGCAACTATTAGGATATTCCCGTCATCATGGAACACCTGTTTTGTCTGAGCTTCGCTCACTCCATTTAAGCTACTTTCTGTCCATTCTTTTTCGGTTTGATCATCTGGATCTTTGATTGATCCAGAAAATGCAGCCAAGATTTCCACATCGTTATATCCGTTTGCTTCTAGATATCTCTTTATTTCATGATAATAGCGAACAGCAGCTAATCTCGATGATGTTACAACCATCATCTTTCCTTTACCCTTAATCTTCTGCTTCGTCACGTTACGGAAAGTCTCAACAATAATTGCTGCCTTCTGCTGAATGTTATATGGATGTAACTCTTCATATTGTTTAATTACCTTTAATGCTTTTGACTGCGGAACATCGGGATTATCTTTTGTGTTCTTTGCAATCTGATAACAAGTCTTATAGGTGGTATAGTTCTGAAGAACGTCCAGTATAAAACCTTCTTCTATCGCTTGGCGCATGGAATACACATGATATGGATGAAATGAACCATCGTTCCATTCTGTACCAAACATCTCTAAAGTTTGCCCCTTCGGTGTAGCTGTAAATGCAAAGAAAGATAGATTCTTATGTTTTCCATGAGAAATCATTTCTTTTACCAAACGTTCATTATCATCCAAAAGTTCTTCTTCAGCTTTTCCTTCCAGTTCAGCATATTCTTTCAGGGCATCGGATACATCAGCAAGTGCTGTCTTAAGTTTCAATGCAGATGTACCGGTCTGAGATGAATGTGCTTCATCAACAATAATTGCAAAACGCTTATCCGTTGTATCATCAACTTCTTCATAAATCACCGGAAATTTCTGTAATGTCGTAACGATAACACGCTTTCCAGCATTCAATGCATCCCGTAAATCTTTAGAAGATTTCTTTTCATCAATAGCACATACACTACCAAGAGTATGATCAAATCCCGTAATTGTCTCCTGTAGTTGTGCATCCAGATTTCTTCTGTCTGTCACGATTACTACAGATGTGAAAATTGGCTCATTTGCATCATTATGAAGAGATGCCAGCCGGTATGCAGTCCAAGCAATAGAGTTGGATTTCCCAGAACCAGCGGAATGCTGAATCAGATAATTATGTCCCGACCCGTTTTCTCGTACATCAGCAACTAGTTTGCGAACCACATCCAACTGATGAAATCTCGGAAAAATTAAACGTTTCTTTGTAACATTTTTTCCATCTTTCTTTTCGGTTTTAACTTCAAAACTAATGAATTTCTGAATGATATCCAACAAACTGTCTTTCTGTAATACATTCTCCCAAATATAAGATGTTACATAATCATCATCTTTTGCCTGTGGGTTACCCGCACCACCATCATTACCGGCACCATTAGAGCCCTGATTGAACGGCAAGAAATAGGTATCAGCACCTTTCAATTCCGTTGTCATCCATGCTTCATAAAGGTCTACTGCAAAATATGCAAGGATACGATGATTCAGCCAAAAAGCAGGTTCTCTTTGATCACGATTATACTGCCACTGCAATTTTGCATTATCTACATTCTGCCCTGTAAGCTGATTCTTTAATTCAATTGCAACCACAGGAATTCCATTGATTGCAAGCATCATATCTACAGAATTATTATTCTGTTCCGAATAATGCCACTGCCTGATACACTGGCATACATTTTGGGAATATCTTTTCACAGCAACATCATTCAGTGTGGATTCCGGTTTAAAATAGCAAACCCTAAAATCCATTCCACGATGCTTGAAGCCATGACGCAACACAGACAGCAATCCATCCATCTGCACAGCATCTTCAAAACATTTATAAAACTTCTTGTATGGGTCAGAATTACATTGTTTCTCAAAACGCTGCCACATAATTGGCTGAGTTGCTTTCACAAACCCAACCAATGTATTAATATCCAACGCCATACCAAGAGAAGAAGCATATCCGGCATCTGTTGCCTTTTCATACCCACCAGCGGATGAGACAAGAAAGGCTTCAATATTCGATTCAAACTGTTTTTCATTTTCAGCCATAGGTTATACCACCCTTCTTTTTCCTGTCACAACTTCATAAATCAGTGACTTTTTGTATGCTTCCAGTTCTACAACCAACTCAAGTTTTTCATGAATCAATGCATCAAGCTTTTTACTTTCTGCAGTTATGAAATCTGCAATTTGTCTCTGTTCTTCAAGTGGAGGAAAACATATTCTCAAATTTTTAAAATAAGTCCAATATAATCGAAGGCGAAAATCTGCAACACCATAAGATAGACCACGAATTTTCTCTGTAAATATTGGTGTCCTAAGTAAAGCTTCAACATATCTAGAATCCAGTTCACACTTTGGTCTTGCAACAACATACGCTGGACTAACTAAACCTTCAACCTGTGCAGCTCCAAATCCGCCTTGCCATGCTCTCATCATATTATAAGCAAGATCATTGCGATGAACAACTTTATATACTGATTTATCCTCACTTCTTACAACTTTCCTTATGCGATCATCATCACCGACTTCACCTTCAGAAATTCCAGTATTAATAGAAACCATAAGAATTGGCAAATCTTCACGTCCAGTCTCTTTACTTTCCTCATAAAGAGTTGCAATTCGACGAATTTCCCAATTTGAAGGAATGGATTCTAAATTTTCAATAGTACTTTCTTTCATTTCTACATTTTTATCAAGCCCCTTAGTCACTGCTTCAAAAATCACAGCCTGTTTCAATTCCTTATATTCATCTATACTTGCCTTTACTTCTTCAATAATTTCATTAATTTGGGAACAGGTTTCATCCAAATAATCAGCAATAACTTGCTGTTCATCATAATCTGGTACAGCTACTTTCTGATGAAGTATATCATGCGATGATACACGCAAACGAATCTCCAAAATGCCATTTGCAAACTGACGTAATCTTTTCTGAAATGGTTCCGTTTGAAACAAATAATTCATATAACGAATATCAATCTGCGATTTTGCTGAATAAACATAATATACAGGACTAACACACCCTTCATATTTGGATAAACCAACAGAGCCAATCAAAATATTCATACTATTAGCAACAATAGTATTGGGATATACAACTTTATAATCTTCTAAATTCTCTTTTGACTTATTACCTTGATTCCCTCTTTCAGAATATGGAATAACACCATCGGTATTTGTCAAAGAAAGAATATTCATTGTTACAATCGGACTGTTTTTTTGATTTATTTCATCTAAACATGCATACAGAGGCCTGATATACCAATTCTTCGGAATAAGACCAACCCATTCAATACCTGTATCTTTCATTTCTTTTTCAGGATTAATTACTGTTTTCACAATTATTCACCCCCGAACAATTCATGCAATTTTGCCATCAAGCCCTTTTCATGTTCTTCGATACGTGCAGCAATCACACCTGACGGTTCAATCTTCTTATATTCATAGAATGTTCTGGTGAACGGAATTTCATATCCAACTTTCGTCTTGGACTTATCAACCCAAGCATGTGGATTATATGGAATAACCTCACGTTCAAAATAAGCATCAATATCTTCTGCCAATGGTACATTCTCCGTGTCACGCTTAGATGTATCTACCATCAGCTTATTTTTCTTCATCATAACGTTTCCATTTTCATCGAACTGAGGTGTTTCCACTACAATTTTGTTATATCCAAGGTCAACAGAATCCATAACCTTACTCTTTACAATGATTGCATTACCATTTTCTTCAATCCCTTTGTAAGTTTCATCCACATAAGCACCATACGCTTTAACAATCAGATCACGACAAGCTTTTGTAATATCAACATTCTTTAAACCAATATTCTTACGTCTGCTAGATGCACAATTTGATGCATCGATCAACTGAACCTTCCCCTGATGTGTTACAGGTTTATTTTTCATAACAAGCCAGATATAAGTAGCAATACCTGTATTATAAAAAGCATTGTTTGGCAACTGCACAATAGCATCAAGCCAGTCATTTTCTATCAAATATCTACGGATTTCAGAAGGACCAGAACCAGCATCACCATTGAATAACGAAGAACCATTCTGGATTATTGCCATCTGTCCATCATCTTTTAATTTAGCAAGTCCATTCAACATGAACAGAAGCTGTCCATCACCTTTTGCCGGTAATCCAGGTGCGAATCTCCCTGCTGTACCTTTCTTAAACTCCGCTTCAACTTCTTTTTCTTCACGTTTCCAAGGAATTCCAAAAGGTGGATTGCTGATAATATAATCGAACTTATACCCACTGAATTTATCATCAGATAAAGTATCACCAAACTGCATATTATTGGGGTCACCACCACGAATAAGCATATCCGCTTTTGCAATACCAAATGTAAACGGATTAAATTCCTGACCAAATACAGTAACATCAGCATCCGCATCCATCTGTTTCAATCGTTCTTCCATACAGGTAAGCATCTGTGATGTCCCCATTGTCATATCATAAACTGTTTTGGATATACCATCACCTGTAAAAGCATAGTCATCTCCAGCCACAAGAAGATCACTCATCAGATAGATAATATCACGACTTGTGAAATGAGCTCCGGCTTCTTCATTATATGACTCAGAAAATCTACGGACTAAATTCTCAAACACATAACCCATGTCTACAGCACTGATCTTCTCAGGAGAGAAATCGCCACGATCAGTACAAAAATCAGAGATCACCTGATATAAAAGACCTGCTTCTGACATATGCTTAATCTGAGAATCAAAATCCATACGTGCAAGAATATCCTGTACGTTATCAGAGAATCCATTCAAATATGCCTTAAAGTTATCGACAATATTTTCAGGATCGGCAAGCAGTGTCTTAAATGTAAACGGACTGGTGTTATAAAACTGGTAACCTGAAGCTTTCTTTAAAAAACCATCTTTTACAGCCAGTTTTTCAACTTTTTTGTATGTATCCAAAACTGCCTGATGTGTAGGCAACAGACAATCGTGGAAGCGTTTAATTACTGTCATAGGTAGGATAACCAAACCATATTCATGTGGTTTATATGCCCCTACAAGATCATCAGCTACAGACCATATCAAGGCCGCTGTATCATTGGAATTTTTACTAACGTTTGTAATTAAATCATTACTATTCATTTTTTCCTCCATAATCATAAGCGTATACTGATTTACACAACATACGTTCTAAATTCAGACCCGCTATTTTTTCAAACTCATCCGGAATCAGATAATCATTCAGAACTGTGCGAAATTCTCATCTGTTCTCTATTATTTATTCGATCCTGAACATATCTTCTTTCTCAAATATTTACCCAAAATATTATAGTTACAGTATACCACGAAGCAATAAAATCGTGTTGGCGAAAATACGAATAAAACTGCATCTGCTATATGATTATTATCATTCCGGTTTTATCCTCTTATCATTATTCAACAATCACTTCTTTGGATAAATCATAGGAATATTGATAAACGATCATATTATCCTTAATTTCAATATATACACTGTGCGCTTCTGTCAATAAAGAATTCCATACATCAACCCATTCAGGTGGAGTAGAATCCAAAAACCACATTTTATCAAAGGCAAGTTCGATAGTGCCCCATAGATCATCCTTTTTTTGTTCAGTTTTTATATTCATACCCATGTGTTCTGCAATCTCCAATGCAGCCTTTTGCAAAAGTGTAAACTCAACAATTTTCTTAGAATCAGGGATTTTCTTATGTTTTTTCATACGTGCTTCCGCTTTGCGAATAAGTTCCTTTACCTCTGCTTCATGCCGGTTTTTTTCTTCCAATTTTTCTTCTTCTGTCATTTTTGCTTTTTCTGCTTCCAGCTCCCTTTTTATTTCTTCATCTTCACGTTTTGCAATATCAAAAAATCTCTTTTCAATCAACATATTCTCCACCTACCCATAAAAAAAAGAAACAGTCAACATTTTCGTTACAACTGTTTCCTTTATTTCTGAAGTCCTCGGAGCATAGCCATTACTACCGCTTGTTCTTTTTCATCAAGACCGTCCCAAATCTTTAAGACCTCTTGTTGTGACTCAGATAAATTTACCGGAACATCTTTTCCCGCAAAGAACTGAGCCATTGTTACTCCCAGTGCGTCACATATTTTTTCCACAGTAGGCATTGTTGGTAGACTTTCTTTAGCAATGATTTTTCCAATCGAAGATTGAGATATACCTGTCAGCTGTGACAGCCGATATTTACTCATATCACGTTTTTTGCACAAAGCTACAATATTGTCTGCAATATAATCCTCTGTACGCAAGTAAATACACCTGTCTTCCGATAGTAGTTACCTTCATTGTACCTACAAATCGGCAAAAATATTAGAGATGTATCTTGCAAGCATTTACTAAGGGAAACAGAAGTATTTGTCCAAAAAAAATAGCACTATATGATATCGTACTCCATTGCTGTCAATCTACTGTCTAAGCGCTCATATTCTCTTTGTACCTCTTCAATTTTATCATATAGTTCCATCACTGTCGAACCTTTTATCATTTTATTTTCTTGGCACATCTGCCGGAACTTTCCTTTGTACTCCCGCAGTATTCTTCCTTTTTCCTCTAATCTCTCCAGTGCTTTGATTTCCTCATTATCTGCCATGTATTTTCCTCCCAGACATAATTTTTAATACACAAATGATAACCCTTTTTTCGTTGTTGTTCAATTACAACTAATCGCCTTTTTCTCCCATCAATCGACAATCTTCTTTTTGCTATATACATATGATATACTTCTTTTTATACAACTAATTGCTATTGTATAGCTCACCATTTTTCTATCTACAACACAAAAAAGTCAAGTTGTGATGGAAAGGAGGTGAGGACATGGAAATAAATTATGCACTTATAGGCAAACGTATAAGAGAAACCCGCAAACAACGAGGTTTATCTGCCGAGGAGCTGGCTGAAATTGCTGATCTTTCTACTGTTTATATAAGCTATATAGAAAATGCCAAGCGTAAACCCAGTTTAGAATCTTTAATCAAAATTAGCAATGCCCTTGAAATTACTATTGATGAATTACTCTACGGGAACTTGTTATACAATCCTACGGAATATCAAACTGATATTGATTTATTAATGGCAGATTGCACCAGCACCGAAAAACGTTACATATTCGAGGTTCTTTCAGCCATAAAGAACATTTTACGAATCAATGATTGGCATCTATCCTCAAACCATAATTACGATGCTGACAACCCGAATGATTATTAAATCATTCAATAACAATCAAATATCTATTTCTACATAAACCATCCGTTAATCACTTAACCGATGGTTTATGTCTTTTTCAATCCAAAAATTCTATGATAGTTATATCAACTATAAAGGATGTCGCTACTGATGAAAGAAAGTGAAGAACGAAGCAGTAATATTGATGAACAGAAAGCCCGAATTCGGCAAAGATATAAAGGTATTGATCCAGAAGAACTGGAAGTAATTCCAGCACTTCCACCAGAGGATATTTTTAAAACAGAGAAAAAACTACGAGTGGCTGTATATGCAAGGGTATCTACGGATGATCCACGCCAAACATCCTCATATGAATTACAGAAAAATCATTATCAGGATGTAGTAAATAAAAATCCAAATTGGATTCTTGTAGAAATATATGCCGACGAAGGCATTTCCGGCACTTCTCTTCAACACAGGGATGCATTCAAAAAAATGATCAAAGATTGTGAAGCCGGAAAAATTGATTTAATCATAACAAAAAGTGTATCCCGATTTGCAAGAAATGTTGTTGACTGTATCCGATATGTACGAGAGCTTTCTTCACTCCGTCCACCCGTCGGTGTGTTTTTTGAAACAGAGCATCTAAATACGCTTGATCCCAAAAGCGAAATGATCCTGTCATTCATGTCAACACTTGCGCAGGAAGAAAGTCATACCAAAAGTGAAATTATGAATTCTTCCATTGAAATGCGTTTTCGTCGGGGAATATTCCTTACACCTCCTCTGCTCGGATATGACCAAGACGAAAATGGCGATCTTGTAATCAATCCACATGAAGCTAAAATTGTGCAGCTTATTTTTTATATGTATCTGAATGGAAGCAGTGCGCAACAAATTGCGGATTCCCTGACAGAACTCGGTTGTAAAACAAAAAAGAATAATGATGTCTGGTCATCCAGTACCGTACTACAAATCCTTCAAAATGAACGCCATTGTGGGGATGTTCTGGCGAGAAAAACATGGACTCCGAGTTATCTTGACCATAAATCAAGGAAAAACAATCAAGACCGTAATCAATACAGAAAAGTCGGACATCACGAAGCTATTATCTCCAGAGATGATTTCATAGCTGTTCAAAAATTAATTACAAATGCGAAATATGGGAATAAGGAGATTTTACCAGAATTACATGTGATACAAGAAGGCTCTCTAAGTGGATTTATAAGCATCAATCCAAGATGGTCTGGATTTAAAGCCAGAGACTACTTTGAAGCATCTCAAAGCGTCCTTAAACCGGCAAATATGAATACACCTGATACAATTACTGCTTCCGCCGGTTCCTTCGATTTAAGAGACTATGAAGTTGCCAGAGGACAATTTTTCTCCTCTGTTGGTCGGATTTCTGTTTCTTTTTCATATAAACAGATCTCTTTTAACAAAGATGCTATACGGAAATTTCCAAACACCAAATTTGTTGAAATGCTGATACACCCAAGTTCAAAACTACTTGCAATCCGACCATGTTCCTCTGAAACCAAAAATAAAGTGCAGTGGTCACGTCTCAAAGATGGTCAACCTATTCCAAAACCAATTTCCGGTGCTGCATTTTTGCCAACATTATACGAGATATTTAAATGGGACAAAAAATGCAAATATAGAATAATAGGAGTTGCCCACCAGAAAGACAATGAAAATGTCCTTATTTTCAATATGAACGATACAGAAATACGAATACCGACAAGTACCAACGACGTATCCTGTTCCGATAACAACGCACCTGATACAATATCTGATTCTAAAAGTGTGTTAGCTTATCCTGCCGACTGGATGAATGGCTTCGGTAATAATTACTATACTCAGTCGCAAGCACCAGAACTAACAGAATTTACAGCGGAGAAAAACTGGCAAACCACCTCGGAAAGTAAACCTTATAAAGAGCCTGAGCTACAAACCACTCCCAAAGAAACCATTATACAAAATATAAAGAATATTATTACAGAAATTAAAGGAGACACCTAATGAGCGATCAACCTATAAATCAATGGAATATGACCACAGAACCTTCTGATATGATGAAAATCAACCCACCTATGCCAATAACAGTCGCATCCAGCCCCACAAATCAAATGGAAGTCATTGACGATGATTCTTTCAGTTATGACGGTTATCAAGTTGTACGTGGCGAATTCTTCGCTCATATTTACGAACCTTCGTTTACATTTAACAACTACAAGGTATCTGTAAATACCGCCTGCATAAAAAAACTACCCGATGTCGAATATGTGCAGATACTAGTCAATCCCATTGAAAAAAAACTGGCTGTCCGTCCCTGTCGAGAAGAAGAAAAAGACTCTTTTCGTTGGTGTTCCTCTGGGAAAAAACGTTCGCCAAAACAAATCACTTGCCGGATTTTCTTTGCTAAAGTGATATCTCTCATGGACTGGAATCCTAATTATCGTTACAAGATTCTCGGCAAGCTAATTCGTTCTGGCAATGAAATACTGTTCATTTTCGATTTAACTTCACCGGAAATATTTCCTCGTACACTAAAAGACAATGGAACTGTAACCACTGCCAGGACACCTTCTTATCCTGAAGAATGGAAGAATCAGTTCGGTATCCCAGTGGAAGAACATCAAAAATCAATGCAAGTCAATATATTTGAAGGCTACGCAGTATTTGACATACAAGAAAAGAAAAAAGCAACTGATAAATCCACAGAAAAAACAAAAGAACCATCAACAGCAGAAAGCGAGGAAAAATCCTATGAACAACAAACACTCTTCCCATCCACTAATATGTATTGACTTTAAAAAGAATCGTATACGAATCCACCGCAATACACTCCGGCAAATTGGTAACCCAGAATATATTCAACTTCTTGTTAATCCTGATCAAAAAATGATAGGTATAAAGGCTAGTTGTGCAGAGGATAAATTGGCACATAAAGTTAAGGATTATTTTGTTATCAATGGTAACAGCTATGAATTGTACAGCCGAGAATTACTATATTCACTTTCCCAGCTTAACCTTTCTTGGGAGAAATTTAATATTTTTCGTTTAGAAGGCAATATTTACCCAGAGAAGAAAATAGCTCTATTTTCCATGGATAACATCATCACTAAACTGCCACAAGCAGAATTAAAATCAGAAATAATGGGAGATGAGTATGCACAATTATAGTATATATACATTAAAAACAAAACCAGAATTCACAAATTTGTATCAATATCTCAGTGGAAAAGATTATAAACAGCTTGAACAACAGATATTATGTCATTCCTATCACACCCCCATCTGTACATGGAATGGTATTGTCATTAATGGCATAGAAGCATATGAATTATTTCGCAAACACAGTATTCCTTTCCGCATAAAAAGACTCCATTTTTCCAGTAAAGAAGATGTAATTTCATGGATATGTACTGACCAACTTCAACGAGAGGATTTAACCAATACCAATAAAAAATACCTGATTGGGAAAAAATATAATGCTGAAAAAATATTAATTTCAAGACAACTTTCATCTACGAACAAATCTCATATTTCCGGTGCAAGCATCGCAGCAAAAAAAGTATCCGAAGAATGTAATGTAGCAATGGCTACCGTTCACAAATATTCTGCTTACAGTCATGCACTAGATATAATTGATGAAAAAGTTCCGGATCTTGTCAAACGAGTCCGTTCTGGTCAGCTCTGGATTTCCCAAGCTAATATTATTGAGCTTTCAGGATTATCAAAAGAGCAGCTTTTAAGTCTAAACAACTACCTTCTTGCCGAAAAGATAGAACATCTCAGTTATCATGATATGAAAAGGGAATTACTGTGGAATAATTACGCCAAACCAATGTTAGAGAAAAAATCTTCCGTTTCTATTCCTTCTATACGCAACCTGCCACAATTCGATCCAGATGCGGAAATTGCAAGCCTTACGCTGACGATTCCCTCGTGGAACAGTTCTATCGAAAGAGTATTAAAAGTTTCAGATTTTAAAATTGCATCTGATACAGCAAAAAATAAGCTTAAATATCAGCTTATGTGCCTAATATCAACCACAAATACTATTTTAAAAAAATTGGAGGAAATATAATTATGGATGGAAATACCGAAGATTTACAAAAGTTTGTTCCCCAAGTGCATTTTGAGCAAATACCAATTAAAAATTTATGTTCAAATCAAGATTACCAACGTAATCTGTCCATCAAACACGTTCAGCGTGCTGCAGCTAATTTTGACCTTTATCAGATAAATCCTGTAAAAGTAAGTAGACGTGATGGAATAAATTATGTATTTAACGGACAACACACTATAGAGATTGTCGCTCTCGTCTCTGGATCAAGAGAAACTCCTGTCTGGTGTATGGTTTATGATGATCTTGTTTACACCCAAGAAGCAGATATTTTTGCAAATCAGATGAAATATGTCAAATCGTTATTACCTTATGAAATATTCATGGCTAATATTGAAGCTGGTAATGATAGAGAACTTATTATTCGTGACCTTGTTGAATCGTATGATCTCACTATTACTTCTTCCTCTCGCCCCGGAGGTATATGTGCTGTATCCACTTTAATTAATATCTATGAAAAATATGGTTTTCACACTCTTGATCGTGTTTTACGCCTTTGCGTTGCCACATGGGAAGGTGCGCCTATGTCCTTTAGTTCCAATATGCTTAATGCTATTGCTCGTCTGGATAATGCTTATGGAGATACAATGAAAGATGACACCTTTAAAGAAAAAGTAGGACGTGTCTCTGTCAGGGAAATCAGTCGTACTGCCAGAGAACGTCGTGCCGGTTCATTAGGATTCGCAGAAGCTCTTTTACTAGAATACAATAAGAAATCCAAGTATCCACTTCCTTTTGAGAAATTATACACTCATAAAACACCAAAAAAAAGGGAACAATCAACTGAAAATGAATCCGATCAAAGTTCCACTCCAGAAGGTCAATTAGATTTATTTTCTACGGATCAGGACAATACTCCGGCTCTGCCAAACGAATAGCGCAGAGCCTTTATCCTTCGTTCTGTCCATACTTTCAAAAAGGATGCCCTACTTTAAGGCTCCCTTTCATGCAAGCACCTTTTTATCTTAGCCCAAATTCATCCTCCGCTCCATCCTCCACCTTATATATGAATACCCATTCCAAATATTTGCTTTTACCGGATACTCTTTCATGTAAACAAATACAGTGTGATATTTAATAAAATGTAATCTACACCAATTATGTATATCCTTCATATACAAGTTATTCATACCATTCACCCACTGTTCTAAAGACCATATATCTTTATCTGACAATAACTCCATTATGAACAGTACATTATAATATTGAATGACACCTACTCTCTTCCCTTCCTCTATTAACCTTTTACACAATAACCTATACTTAATGTTCATAGCGTTCCTATGCTCTCCCTCTAATCTATAATATTCCATCCTTATACACGTTATATATATAATTATTATATAGTACATATAA
>ENA-OPXG01000833-OPXG01000833.1-human-gut-metagenome-genome-assembly--contig:-NODE-833-length-17936-cov-3.327219_pt1 | contig 17936 bp, 8 predicted proteins | sample MGYA00241519_ERZ502030 | MGnify/ENA primary metagenome ERZ502030 (study PRJEB25962, sample SAMEA2041937) | human gut metagenome | biome: human gut; feature: human-associated habitat; material: faeces...
CTGCCACCTACGAAATGGACATCCCGCCACACGCGCAGAAGTTCGAGTCGCCACAGCCCCACGAGGCATACAACATGATTCCGGCACAGCATCCCCGCATCAGTCGGATGCCGGAAGCCGGGAAGCAATGGACCGCCGATCAGAAAAAACTGATAAAGGCCTATTGTCAGAAGGCCAAAGCCGCGCTGACAAAAAGTCCGGAAAGCTATGCTGTAAAAGGAAAACCGCCACAAAGCAAGAGAGAGAGCAGATTGAAAAATTCCGCCTGCGTTATGAAGTGGAGGCCCTCGACCACGACATCGCCAACTTGCTGAACGCATACCTCTACACCCAAGATGAGTCTTTCTTAAACAAAGCCATCGCACTGGCAGACTACATTGCACAGAAAGATGGGGAGAAACTTTACAAAGCAGCCGACTTCACCGGTTCCTTCTCCATGTCCACACTGGCTATGGTCTATGACATAGCCTACAACCGCCTCAGCTCTGCGCAATGTCGCAGCTACGAGCAGTTTATCTCCACTGTGATGTACTGGAACCTTGCCCATGCCATGCAGGAGAACATCGGTAGCGCCGACGGCATTCTGTTTGCACACTTTTTCCAACACACCTTCTACTGCGCCTTCACCACCGCCATTATCATGAAGGGGCATCTGCCCGAAGCAGAAACGTGGTTCGGCATGCTTTATGACACCTGGTTGTCGCGTACGCCGGGCGGAGGCTTCCTTGCCGATGGCGCATGGCCCAACGGAAATATGGGCTACTTGCACGTCAACATGGAGTCGATGGCAGACTGCTTTGTGCTTTATCGAGACCTCTTTAACGTAAACCTCTTTGCCCATCCGTGGTATGTGAACTGCGCCAACGCATTGGTATATACCCAGCCTATACACTCGGCTGGTGATGGCTTTGGCGACGGTTGCGAAAGATGGGAGGAGGTAAACAAACTTAGAGCGGACTTCGCTTACATTTTGTCGCAAGAACAGGAGAATCTCCTCGCGGCATACTATGCATACACGCTATCGGGACAAGACCCAAAGACAACTTATTCCTTCAGTGGCACCGCCTTTGCGAATTATCGCCTCGGTCACCGCCACAAGGTACTAAAAGAGGTGCTCTTCGATCAAGTGCCACAATCGGCGGTATTCCCCGAGACCGGTATTGTGGTGATGAATACTGATGTAATGAACACCCCGAACAACCTATTTGTATCTTTCATAAGTTCGCCCTTCGGAGTAGGCTCTCATGGTATGGCAGAGCAGAACAGCTTCAATCTTTCCTATAAAGGAAAGCCTATCTTCTACCCAACCGGCTACCGTGTGACCACACAAGACAAACACTACCTGTTGGCACAAAAACACAGCCGCGCCAAGAACACCATCACTGTAAATGGCAAGACGCAGGCATACTCCAGCCACGGCTACGGTTGGATTGCCCGCTACCTCGACGGCAAAGATATCACTTACACCTTAGGCGATGCCTCGAATGCCTACAAGCAGATAGACGCCAGTGCCGCAAACTGGATTACGGTGCTGAATAAAACCGGTGCCTACAAGCCCGAACACGGATTTATCCTCAGCGATGAAGATGACCCTAAGGTAAAACTCTTCCGTCGTCACTTAGTGTTGCTACGCCCCAATATTCTGGTGGTATACGATGAATTAAAGGCTGACAAGGAAGTAACCTGGACATTCCAGCTCAACGGACTGGCACGCTCGAACATGAAGATTGACTCCAAAAGGCAGATATTGGTGGCTGACACGGACAATGCCGATGCAGCCGTCCACATATTCGGCAGTACAGAGGTGGGGCTCTCGTTGACCGATACGAGTTATGTCAAACCTTTCGACTGGCTCAACCCACAACGTGGACGAGAAGCAAAAAAATTTGAAACCAATCAGTATCATGGTAAGGCGGAGAACCGCAAGAAATGCAATCAAATGCGTTTCCTCGCTATCATTCAGCTTGACGAGTCGAATCAACTGAATTTTGCCGAAGTAAGACCTGACAAAGATGGTAACTGCCGCATTGGCAACTACCGCATCAAAGCGCAGATGGATGTAAAGCGAGACGCCCGTTTGGAGATTGAGAATACAGCTACTGGCGAATATTTGCTCTACGGTCCTACGGAAGGTGCAAAAAGGGTAGGCAAGCGCAAATATTCTCATAGCACTCTACTTGTCAACCCATTGGTAAAAGGCACAGATAGATTCAAGGAGTCTATAGATGTATTCCCACTGATGGTGCCACCAACCAAGTAAATGCAATTACTTTTTAAATAACCCAATAGAAAAAGGAAAACAACAACCATAAAAAGAACCAATAATTATGTTTACAAAATCATTCCAAAAAATCATTTTAGGAAGTTTGTTTTTGTTCTCCTCTTCCATACTGCCAGCTCAAGTTTCATTAAGAGACTGGATTATTGAAGATCATTCGGGAGAAATGAAGATAGAAGTGGCAAGTGATACGCTGGACATCACCACTCCCAAAGGATTCACGATGTGGTACAAGACAAGACTGACGGGAGATTATGAAATAAGTTATCACGTGAAATTCGTGATGGAGGGTGGGGAAAATGATCGCCTTAGTGATCTGAATTGCTTTTGGGCCGCTAACGACCCGCAGCATCCAGACAATCTATATGCACGCGGAGCATGGCGTAATGGTTTTTTTCCTAACTACAAGAGTCTGAAATTGTTTTATGCAGGATATGGTGGAAACGACAACACTACTACCCGCTTCCGCGAGTATAGGAGTGGTAAGAGCAATGATGACGACAAAATTGTACGCCCCATACTGAAGGAATACACTGATACCGAACATCTGCTGAAACCCGACAAGTGGTTCCACATCGTGATACGAGTGCATGAAGGTATTACCACTTACAGTATCAACGGTGAAGAGCTGTTTCGTTATCCTCTCAAAAAGAAACAAGGCGACGGAAACTTTGGACTGAGGTTATTAAAAAAACATATTCTATTCGCTGGTTTCCGCGCAAAAGCACTATAAATATATCAATATTACTCAAAAAAGAACCGCTTAATTTCAAGGAATAATCCTCAAAATCGAGCGGTTTCTTCATTTACCATCTTGTGTATTTCGTTTTTTGACAAAATCCGATGGAATGCAGCCCATATATTTTTTGAAACAAGTAGCAAAATAAGAAGGACTACTGAATCCTACCATCGAGCTGATTTCAGTGACATTATAATCTCCTTCCTTCAATAGCCTACAGGCATGATTGAATCTCAATTTGCGGATGAAGTCATAGGTCGATTCGCCTGTCACGGCTTTCATCTTCTGATGCAAGGAGGAACGGCTCATACACATCTCACGTGCAAAGTCATCTGTAGTGAAGTCTACATCGTCCAAATGTTTCTCAACAACTTCCTTAGCTTTTTGAAGCATTTTTTCATCTAAGGCATTGAGGGCTATCTTATCCGGTTCTATCTCCAAGGACTGTGAATAATACTCTCTTACACGGTAACGAGTACGAAAAAGATTCCTAATTTTTGTCTTCAACAATACCATTGAAAATGGCTTCGGGATATAATCATCTGCACCCACCTGCAAACCTTCCAACTGTTCCTTCAAGTCAGCCTTAGCAGAAAGAATAATAATCGGGATATGGCAAGTGTGCAAATTCTGTTTGAGCTGTTTGCACAATTGTAAACCATCCATCACCGGCATCATTACATCGGTCAGCACCAAATCTATCTCTTCTTCGTTTATTTCTTTCAGTGCTTCTTCACCATTCTCTGCCCTAAGTACACGATAGGTTCTGCCCAATTCTTCGCCCAAATATTGAAGAATGTCCAAATTATCCTCTACTACCAGTAAAGTTTCTTTTTTGTGTTCGCTACTATCCAAGAATTCTATCCTTTCCACTTCCTCTGTATCTACGATATACATATCTTGCTCGTTGGTTGTGTAAGTTTGTTCCGCCTCGATTTCGTTTTCGGAGAGTCTTTCTTCTTGACTGTAAGCCGACTCTTCAGTAGGCAGATAAATAGAAAAAGTACTTCCTTCATTTTCCTGGCTTTCTAATTCGATATGTCCATGGTGCAGTTCTACTAGGCGCTGCACAAGTGATAACCCTATACCACTACCGATATGTTCATGTTCTACTTGGTAAAAGCGTTCGAAAACTCGACCTTGCTTATCCACTGGAATGCCTACTCCTGTATCTGTTACCTGAAGAAGCAGCATGTTTTCTACTTGTTTCAGAACCACGGTAATGCTTTTTCCTTCATCGGTATATTTGAAAGCATTGGAAAGCAAATTGTTTGCAATCAGTTCTAGATAATTTGGGTCACAAAGAATTTCTTTCCCTTCCATTTCTGATTGAAAACGGTATGTTATGTTTTTTTTCTGCGCAGTACGTTCGTAGAATTGAAAAATCTTTTCGACAACCCGGCAGACAGGAATGTTTCTTACCTTCAGATGAAAGACTCCCAACTCGGCACGACGGTAATCCATCAACTGATTTACCAAATGAAGCAAGCGGTTGGTATTGCGTTGTATATGTTCCAACTGCTTATGTATCCATGTATCATTAATTTTATCTATTATATCCTGCAAAGGAGCCAGAATCAAAGTAAGCGGCGTGCGCAGTTCGTGCGAGATGTTGATAAAAAAGCGTAGTTTCATTTCATTCACCTCTTTTTGCTTTTCCTTGTCCATTCGTTCTATCTGCAATTGTGTTTCCATATTTTTTCGCATCCAGAAGTATCTGAGAATGAATGACGCAACAGCAATAAATGCTATGATGAACAAAAAGGTGGCCCACCAAGTTTTGTACCAAACTGGCAAAACTGTTATTTCCAGTTCTGTAGGATTTTCGTTCCATTTTCCATCATTATTTGCCGCTTTTACAAGAAACCGATAAGTACCTTGCGGCAAATTTGAATATGAAACTGTACGCAATGAGGTTGAATAATACCATTCCTTATCATACCCTTCCAACATATAAGCAAACGTATTATGATTTCCAGCAATGTAGTTGGAAACAACAAACTCCAATGAAAACATCGATTGTCCAGCAGTTAAAGTGATACTATTGGTCTTGCTTATATCTTTGGTCAATATACCACTTTCATCATCAGGACGCACAATTTTATTAAAAAGGCGCAAACGAGTAAGCACAACCGATGGAGTATAAGGATTATCTGTTAATTGTTCCGGCAAGAAAGTCGTAATACCGTTGACTCCTCCGAAATACATCTGTCTGTTTTGTGTACGGCAATAGGCCGAAGTGGAGAATTGATTGCTTTGCAGTCCATCATTGCTCGTAAAGTTACGAAAAAGCTCCGTCTCTGGATGGAAATGGCTGATACCCTTATCTGTGCTGATCCATAACCTGCCGTATGAGTCTTCCAAGATGCCATGCACCACATTGTTGGATAGCCCGTCGGAAACGGTATATTGCTTAATTTCTTTTTTAGCTTCATCAAAACGAAACAGTCCACTGCGGGTCCCAATCCAGAAAGTACCGCCATCAGTTTCGTAAATGCAATTAATGAATCGTTGCTTGATAGAAGAGCCGGACGGTAACAAAGAAAGACTTTGTAATTCGTTTTGTTGTTCCTCATATACAACAAGTCCTATTTCGGAACCAAACCATAAACGCTTTTTACTATCCTTGAAGACAGTGACAATACGAGTACTTTCAAACGGTTTGCCACTCTTTTCATGGACAACGGGAACGAACGTTTTTCGAGACGGGTTGAAACGCATAACTCCCCCCAACGTTCCCAACCAGAAATCCCCATTTTCTGCAGGAACTATTGCATAAATACTACGAGCAGCAATAGCAGATGAACCTAAATCTTTAAATGTTTCAATACGTCCTGAACTACAATCCAAAATACTGAGACCACCGGCATGTGCACCAATATAGACCTTATTCTTTTTTTCATCCACATAGATAACTTTAATATCATTTGAGCCTAAGCCGTTTTCATAGGTGTAATGAGTAAACGTATTCATTCTCGTATTATAACAATTCACTCCACCACTATTGGTTCCTATCCATAGATTTTGGTGGGAGTCTTCCACTATATAATTTACAATATTATTATTTAGAGAATTACTGTCTGGAATAGATTGTATATTTTTGAAACGATTCTTCAGCGGATGGTAATAATTTAATCCACCAAAGAATGTACCTATCCACATTCCTCCTTGGGAATCCTGATATATACTACGTACAGAAGTCTGTGAAAGACTCCCTTTGCGCAAAGGATTGCTTCGGTAAGTAATAAAAGTATCTGTTTCTTTTTGGTAAATATTGAGTGCATTAATCGTACCCACCCACAATCTATTTTGTGAATCCAAAGCAAGTACCCGTACATAATCTGAACTAAGTTTATTTATTCCACCTGGTATATTGGAATAATTTTTCACTTCACCATTCTGTGGATTTATCAGATACAATCCATGACCTTCAGTTCCAACCCATAATTGAGTGGGAGACTGTTGTAAAATAGGAAGTATATGTTTGTTTTTTAAGGCTTCAGGTGCTATTTCATCAAGTGTATTCCGAGAGATGGAATAAGAGAATAGCCCCTCATCACTGCCTATATAGATATTGTCACCTTGTTGGCTGATGGAGTTGGGGGTTATTGCGAACAATTTAGAATTAGGCAGTGTATCAGTGAATGTTTGGGTAGCTACATTGAATAAAGTCAATTCTTTATCCATATAAATCAGCAGAGTTTTTTCGTTAATTTCAACAATTTTATTGACAGGCATTTTCTTTCCATTTTTCATATGCGCAAAATTGTAGAAACAATCCTTATCTGCATCGTACAAAGAAAGGCCTTCATAGGTACCTATCCACACTCGTCCTTGACTGTCGGTCTTCAAGGAGCGAATGACATCTCCTCCTATGCTGTGCTCGTTCTTTTCATCATGTTGATAAACAGTAAAGTCATAACCATCATATTTATTTAGGCCATTATAGGTAGCAAACCACATGTTACCGTATTTGTCTTGAGTAATGTCGAAGACTGTACTTTGCGACAATCCGTCATCTAAACCAATATGAACAAAGCTAATAGGTTGCGCGGACTCTGCATGCAGTGTTACTTTCAAAATGCAAAAAAGAATAAAGCATATAACTCTTGTTCTCATATTCTATTAGATATAAATTGTAAAACAAAGATAGGCAATAAATTTATATTTCTATCAACAAGAATTAAAATAAAGGTCGTCATGTATTACCCAAAGGATATCTTTGACAGATTTTTACGGATACTAATTTTGTTAACGTTCGTATACAGGTTAGTGCTACATGATATTATCCGAAGTTGTTGTTACTGCCTTAGGAATTAAACGTGAAAAGGAGGTCTCACGGACGTACGGATTAGTCTTTTTTACGAAATGTACGGAGTAAAGCTTGCCGTGAGAAGTCAGCAGAGGTCATAGTACTTAAGGCACGTGTGTTTATAGGGAAGGACTGAATCGTGCAGTGCAATAGTAAATGACTGCTACCTTACGAGTTTTTTTGTAATCAGATGTCCGAAAGGAGCTCTTCATCCATGACAATAGAACGGAATCCGACAATAGGATGAAAGTGATGTTGCTCGAAGGGATGGTTGAAAACAACTTGTCACACACCGGAAGGTGAGAAAGCACGAAACCGCCGTATGCGGAACCGCATGTATAGTGGTGTGAGAGGACGGTAAATACGAAAGTAGGAGGTAATAACCTATGATTAGTATTTACCTCCTACTCGATTATCTTAGAACCGGAAACTCAATCCTCCTAAGAAATTGAATCCTTCTGTAGGATAACCTAAATAATATTGATATTTCTTGTTCAGCAGGTTATGTACTTGCGCATAAACGGATACTCCTTTGAATATATTATAGCTGGCTCCGATATGCAAATCATTAATTGCGGTTATTTTTGCATACTCTTTCACTTCTTTCCGGTTGATGTAATCATAACCCAGATTTATGTTAAGAGCAGAGATCGGATGAATGCGTACATTGAAAGACATTTCACTGACAGGTTTCACAGCCAACAGATATTCCTCTGTTTTGCTGTCCCAATTACGGTAAGTATATTTAGCTGATATTCCGAGGATATCTTTGTAATCGTAACTGATTTCACCGCCAAGGTAGAGATTATCTGTATTATCTTGAGCAAAAGTAAGATAAGAGCCTGAATGAATATTACTCGGGTCAAAACCTAAATAAGATAAGTCGTTCTTTAGATTTTGATAACCACCGAACACGTTGAACCAAAGTCCCGGATAAGGGCTTGCTTTGAATCCGATACTACCGTTGATTTGCTCGTAAGTATCATAAGGACGTTGTACATATCCCAAAGTAGCAGTGGTATTTGCCTCCGGCAGTTCACCGTAAGGACAGATGTTTTCTAATCTGCGGAAATCATTCAGTTGCTTACCGCCAGTTGCTTTTGCATAAACAATGTAGCTGTCAGAAAAAATATACTGTGCAGTGATATCGGGTGAGATACGGAAAGACTTGTCAAATCCGAAAGATAAATCTACATTGGCTCCGATATGCAGTTTCCAGTCATCATTATCCAGTTCATAATATGGATTTAAAAGAAGCGTTGTGTAGTTCTTGAAATATTCATCTCCGGTGGAAACATTCTTTGTATATCCGCTGTAGAGAAGATTGTTCATTTCCAAAGCGATAGTTATTGATTGTTGGTCGCCGATAGCTCCCGTGACATCGCCTTTGGTACGTATGATTGTCTCCTTGATACCTGTATTGGCTTCAGATTCATTGAACATATTATGCTGACGTTCATACATCAACAGATTTGTTTCTGCATTGAAATGCAGTGGTGCAGTCTCATCAATGAAATGAATGCCTGCATGAAAGTCACCGGATGTGAATTTCTGCTTGCTGTTTACGCTTTCCGGTTGGAAGTTGAAGTTGCTCAATCCGAAGTTTCCGGCAATATTTAAATCCAATTGATCGAATTGATGCGTATAATCCACATTAGCACGTGTGCGGTAGTAGAAAGCGTTCCATTTCTCTCCATCTGTGAAAGGAAGAGTTAACTTACCATCCATCCCATCCATTTGGAAACGTACATTCAGCTTATCTTTCTTCGACAGGCGGAATAGATAATTGGCAAGAACATCCAAATTGCCATAATTGCCATATCCGGCACGTACATATCCGGGAGTAGTGCCTGGCTGAATTTCTTTTCCGGTATAGGGACGCATCAGACCTGCCGGAACAGAAGTAGCCGGAAAGAATGTCGTAGCATATTCCACCTCTTTCTTACTCACTGTCGGTTCTTCTACTTTAGGCAGGACGTTCACTTTCGAAGCATCCATAATGTCCGGGTTATATTCTTGTTCCACAACGACCGTGCGGTTCATTGTCGTATCCTTCGGTTGGGTAGTTTGGGCTTGAAGGCAGGATGGCATTGAGATTGCCAATGCGAGTCCTCCTATTATATAATAAGATCGTTTCATACTTTTCTATTTTTTAATTCTCAATTCTCAACTTTCAATTTATGAAGTCTGCTTTCAATCATACTTTGAATATCGTCATTACCCTGGTAATTCTGTTGCAAACTTAACAGATACTGACGTGCATCCAGATCTTTACCCGTAGCGTGGTAAACATCAGACAGAAGGACAAAACTACGTGCCAGCCAATAAGCATGAGGTGTGCTCTGTTCTATATAGTTGAGCAACTCTTTCTCTGCAGCGGCATATTCTTTTGCATCGTAAAGTGATTGTGCAACCTGATATTTTGCTTCGGCACCATAAGAGTTACGCGTATCTTTAGCCAGTTCACGGTAGTCTTCCAGTGCTTTTTTGTCAGCCTTTTGCTTGGCGTAGGCTTTAGCACGGTAATAAAGAGCTTCGTTCCTTAACTCCGGACTTAGTTTGGCTTCTGCAAGTAGGTCAGTAGCTGCATGGATGGTTTCTATATCATCTCTCAACAGGAAGGCGCAACGCAAAATACCTGTTTCGGCAAGTTGGCGACGTTCTACGCTAGTTGCTTTTTCTTTCAGCATTTTATAGCTAGCCAATGCTTCAGCCATGTTTTGTTGGTTGAACTGCACTTCGGCACGCAAGATTAGCGCTTCTTCTGCAAATGGGTTGTTAGGATATTCCAATAACTTATCGGAATGGAGAAGTACCATATCGTAATTCTTCTGTTCGTTACCAATCAGGCAGAGGTAATAATGCGCATTCAGACTGAAAGCACCTTCCGGGAAAGTCTGCAAGTATTTGTTGAAACTTGTTTTGGCTTCTTCCATCCGGCCTTTTATATAAATCTTTTCTGCAGCGGCATACGTAAGTGAGTCTTGTTCATTGGCATCGAAACGGATATGTCCCGGCATGGCATTTGCTAAAGCTGCAAATTCGTCGATGCGGTTCAGGTCTACATAAATAGATTTCAAGTCACGCATGGCAAGGCGGGCTTCTTCGCTGCCCGGATATTTCTCGATCACTTCCTTGTAAGCTCCGATAGCCTGATTGTAGTCTCCTTTCTGATAGTACAATAATCCGATTTCTGCAGCGGCTTTCCGGCTGACAGGGCTTTCGGGGTATTTGTTCAGTAATTCTTTAAAAGAGGTAATGGCTTGATTGTTGTTATCCATCAGGACATAAGAACGTCCTTTCTCATAAATGGCATTTACTGCATAAGGAGAAGAAGGATATTTACCCACCAGTCGGTTTAATAAAGTGATTTTGCCGGAATAGTCTTTCTGTAATCCCGATACGAGAGCGAGTTGATAGAAAGAATAGTCGCCGGAAGAAGTATTCATTTGTTCCGCTTGTGAGTAGTAATGTTTGGCCTCTTCGAAGCTGCGTACATGCAGGTAGCAGTCGCCGATACGGTTATAGGCATCGGCAAGTGCGGTTGTATTTTCACCTTTTTCCAGTTGAATATATTTCTGAAAGTAGTTACTTGCCTGTGTATAGTCTTTGCGGTGGAAAGCGATATACCCTAAGTTGTAGTTGGCAAGTGCGTACATTTCGTTATTGGGCTGGGTGGTGAGTTGCAGGTAAGCGTTGAAGTCACGGGTTGCTTCCGTCATTCGGTTAAGGCGATAGTAAGATTCGCCGCACCAGTAGTAAGCGTCTGCTTTGGTCTGCCGGTTGTATTGTCCGATGGCGATGGATTGATTCAGATATTTAATAGCCTGTGTGAAATCAGCATTGGCAAATGCTTGTGTACCTAGTTGGAACAGGATTTTCTGTTTGGCTTCCAATATTTGTGCACTTGGTTTGGCAATCCGGTCGATGGATTTCAGGGCTGCATCATAACTGCGGGTATTCATGTAAACTTCTACCAAATAGCTGCTGACTTTTTCAGCGTAAGGAGAAGTCGGAAATTCATTCAGGAACTTTTCGAAGGCAGTGACGGATTCGCCGAAAGCGGAGAAGGAAGTTTCATGCAGGCAAAGAGCGTAATTGTAAGCTGCCTGTTCCTTGATTTGCATATTGGCACTGGAGGCGGCTGCCTGTTCGAAAGCCATGCGGGCTTTGCTTTTTTCCGCCAGTTGCAGATAAGAGAGCCCCATGTGGAGATATGCGTTTTGAGTAAGGGCATCATTGGCAGTTGTAACTTTGCCTAATGTTTCGGCTGCTTTGGAATAGACTTTCGTCTGATAGTAGGAGAGCCCTAACATATAAAGAGCATCGCGACGTGGAGCCGAATGATCTTTGTTCAGGTAATTGTTGAATGCTTCTACAGCTTGGTGATATTGTCCGAAGTGGTAGTAGGCATCTCCCAGAATGCGATACATTTCTGCGGCATGTTCATTATTTGGATAGGTCGACAGATAGTTTTGTGCTACAATCTGTGCCTTATCATAGTTTTGGAGCTGTGCATAAATTTCGGCAATGTAATAGGGGACAAGTGCTTTGTATTTTGAATCGTCCTGCAACGGCAAGAAACCTTTCAGTGCTTCGTTATAGCGTTTTTGCGTATAGCGGATATAAGAGAGATAATAATCACAGTCTTTAGCATATTTGGGACTGTTGGCGCGCAATGTTTCAAACCAAATTGCGGCTTCTCGTAGATTATCGGTTTTCAGATAACAGGTAGCCAATTGGTAAGTGCAGTCATCCCGTTCCTCATTACCCAGTAGACCGAGGTCGGCAGAGTTGAAGAGTGCCAGTGCTTCGTCGTATTTTCCTTCATAGAAATAGCAGGAGGCTAATAGTGCATAAATACGGTTGGCGTAAGGAGTGTCAGGATAGCGGTCGAGATACTTGCGCAGGATTTCGATCCGGTTCTTGTCTTTCAGTTCATAAGCGGAACTGGCCAGCATGTATTCAGCGTCTTGAAGAAGGCTGGCGGCAGGCTTTTGTTTTACAAATGCTTTCAGTGCCGGTAGGGCGGCTGCATAATTTTTTTCCTGGAAAAGTTCTTTCCCTTCTTTATAAAGGTTGTCGGTCGAAGTGAACTTATCACTTGTCTGGGCAAATCCTATCATAGGAGTGCAGCAGATAGCCGCACAAATGAGTCTAGTAATTTCTTTTTTCATAATCGGGTGTTTATGCAAAAGTACAGAATGAAAGGGGATATGTTTCTGTAGTTTGTTATATTTTAACGAATTATCTGCCAGATAAGAACTTTTTAAGTCCTCGCCGGATAGAATCCAGCCCAAAATCTTCCGGTTGAATCTCGGAGAGAGGTAGGAAGAGAGAATCTGCTACATCATCCATGGCGGAGAAATGGTTCATGTCTTCTACGGTACAGAGGAAAAACATATCAAGTGTGTGTACAGGAAAACCTGAATAAACATAAATATTGGGAAGTGTGAACTGGTAAACGGCTTTTTTAACTTTCAGCCCTGTTTCTTCCAGTACTTCGCGGGTAACACCTTCTTCGCCTGTTTCATTCATGTCGATGAATCCGCCGGGTAGGTCGAGAGTTCCTTTGGCCGGCTCTTTGGCACGTCGGCAGACAAGCAGTTCATTTTTCTCATTCAAGATGAGTGCTACTGTGGCGGCAGAAGGATTGAAGTAATAGACAAAGCCGCAATCTGCACATTTTTTAGATTTCTCGTTGTTGACCTCAAAATGAGGGGAACCGCATTCAGGGCAATATAGGAATTGGGCAAGAGGATGTTCCATGATCGTATATATTTTCAGGTTTTTGTTTATGTTTGCAAAGTTATAAAATGCTTTTATTAATTTCATCTATCATGGCATAGAAATATTCGATTGGACTTTTTTTGCAAAGGCGGGGGTTCTGCCTTTATCTTTGCATCAGAAACAAAAAACAAAACGTTGTTTCTGATGTTATAAGTCAAATCAATTAATAACAATAAAAGCAATAAAGATTATGGAACCAATTTTAAATTCTCAACTTCCTGAATTCAGCGTTCAGGCTTTTCACAACGGAGCTTTCAAAACTGTAACCAACAATGACCTGAAAGGTAAATGGGCGATTCTTTTCTTCTATCCTGCTGACTTTACTTTCGTATGTCCTACTGAATTGGTGGATATGGCTGAAAAGTACGATCAGTTCAAAGCGATGGGGGTAGAAATCTACTCGGTAAGTACTGACTCTCATTTCGTGCACAAAGCTTGGCATGATGCTTCTGAAAGTATTCGCAAGATTCAATATCCGATGTTGGCAGACCCGACTGGCGCTTTGAGCCGTGCACTGGGTGTATATATCGAAGAAGAGGGTATGGCTTATCGCGGTACATTCGTTGTCAATCCGGAAGGAAAGATTAAAGTGGTGGAATTGAATGATAACAATATTGGCCGTGATGCAAGTGAATTGCTTCGTAAAGTGGAAGCTGCACAGTTTGTAGCCAGCCATGACGGAGAAGTTTGCCCGGCTAAATGGAAGAAGGGTGAGTCTACCCTGAAACCAAGCATCGACCTGGTAGGTAAGATTTGATAGATCTTGATAATGGTGATTATGGGAGGTCGGTAACGGAAGACGCTGCCGGCCTTTTTTCTCAAAAAACGAAAGGAAAAAGATATGTTAGAATCTGCATTAAAAGAACAACTAAGGGGTATTTTTGCTGGGCTGGAGGCAAACTTTACTTTTGATATATCCGTATCATCCGGCCACGAAAACAAAACCGAACTGGTGGAACTGCTGGGAGATGTAGCGGATTGTTCCGATCACATCACTTGTGTAGTGAATGAGGGAGACGCGTTGAAGTTTACTTTACTGAAGAATGGCAACCGTACCGGAATCACATTCCGTGGTATTCCTAACGGACATGAGTTCACATCGTTGCTTCTGGCTATCCTGAATCTGGATGGCAAAGGAAAGAACTTTCCCGATGAGGCCGTTTGCAACCGTGTGAAAGCACTGAAAGGCCCTATACATCTGACCACTTATGTTTCGTTGACTTGTACGAACTGTCCTGACGTAGTGCAAGCTCTGAATGCAATGACTACTTTGAATCCGGCTATTACGCATGAAATGATAGACGGTGCGCTTTATCAGGATGAAGTAGATGCACTGAAGATACAAGGAGTGCCCTCTGTCTTTGCAGACGGAAAATTACTTCATGTAGGCCGTGGTGAATTTGGCGAATTGCTTGCCAAGTTGGAAGAACAATATGGTATTGACGAAACCAAAGCGAATGCAGAGGTGAAAGAATATGATGTGATTGTGGCCGGTGGAGGACCTGCAGGAGTATCGGCAGCTATTTATTCTGCCCGTAAAGGACTCCGTGTAGCTATCGTGGCCGAGCGTGTCGGCGGACAGGTGAAAGAAACGGTGGGTATTGAAAATCTAATCTCTGTTCCGGAAACGACAGGAAATGAACTTGCCGATAATCTGAAAACACATCTCTTACGCTATCCGGTGGATTTACTGGAGCATCGTAAAGTAGAAAAAGTAGAAGTGGTTGGAAAACAGAAGCAGATCACTACCTCTGTTGGTGAGAAATTCCTGGCTCCGGCACTGATTATTGCAACTGGTGCAAGCTGGCGTAAACTGAATGTTCCGGGAGAAGCCGAATATATAGGTCGTGGTGTCGCTTTCTGTCCTCATTGCGATGGTCCGTTTTATAAAGGAAAGCATGTAGCAGTAGTAGGTGGAGGAAATTCCGGCATTGAGGCAGCGATTGACTTGGCTGGTATCTGCTCCAAAGTGACTGTTTTTGAATTTATGGATGAGTTGAAAGCAGACAGTGTACTTCAAGAGCGACTTAAATCATTGCCGAACGTGGAAGTGTTTGCAAGTTCGCAGACTACGGAAGTGATAGGAAATGGTGATAAGCTGACTGCCCTGCGCATCAAAGACCGCAAAACGGAAGAAGAACGTTTGGTTGAATTGGATGGTGTATTTGTACAGATCGGGCTTTCTGCGAATAGCAGTGTATTCCGCGACATAGTGGAAACTAACCGTCCGGGCGAAATTATGATTGATGCACATTGCCGTACGAATGTGACGGGTATCTATGCAGCCGGAGATGTTTCTACGGTTCCTTATAAGCAAATTATTATCTCTATGGGCGAAGGGGCGAAAGCTGCGCTTTCTGCATTTGACGATAGAGTGAGAGGGATTATTTAAAATGTACAGATAGAACTGGACACACACAAACAATTCATGGTAAAGGCAATAAAGGTATGAATACATATTTTTGTTGCCCTTTATTTTTTTCTTACCTTTGGGGCACTTAACATTAACCCCCAAAAATGAGAAACATGAAAAAGATCTTTTTACTAATTTTCGTTATCCTATTTATTTTTCCGGTACAGGCCCAGCATACATTGAGACTGATGACTTATAATATTAAAAATGCGAACGGCATGGATGATATTTGTAATTTTCAACGGGTAGCCAATGTGATAAATAATACTTCTCCTGATGTTGTGGCTATACAAGAGGTAGACAGTATGACCCGTCGGAGCGGACAGAAATATGTGCTGGGTGAGATAGCTGAACGTACACAGATGCATGCTTGTTTTGCACCTGCCATAGAGTTTGATGGAGGTAAATATGGAATCGGACTGCTGACAAAGCAAGTTCCGCTACGTTTACAAGCTATCCCTTTACCTGGTAGAGAAGAGGCCCGCACCTTGATTCTGGCAGAATTTGAGGATTATATTTATTGTTGTACTCATCTGTCATTAACGGAAGAAGATCGCATGAAGTCTCTGGAAATAGTGAAGTCATTTACTGCTTCCTATAAAAAGCCTCTTTTTCTGGCTGGGGACATGAATGCTGAACCGGAATCCGATTTTATAAAGGAGTTACAGAAAGACTTCGAGATACTCTCCAATCCTAAACAATCTACTTATCCGGCTCCTGATCCCAAGGAGACTATAGATTATATTACTGCATTGAAGTCAAATGCTAATGGCTTCGCTCTTATATCCTCTCAAGTGTTGGATGAACCGATGGCCTCCGATCATCGCCCTATCCTTGTAGAACTGCGTACCGCTGAAAAGGCAGATAAAATATTCCGTACTAAACCTTATTTACAGAATCCCATAGGTAATGGTATGACAGTTATGTGGGAAACTACCGTTCCAGCATATTGTTGGGTGGAATATGGAACAGACACTACTCAACTGAAACGCGCTCGTACAATTATTGACGGGCAGGTAGTCTGCAATAATAAACTACATAAAATACGTATCAACGATCTAATACCGGGACAGAAATATTATTATCGCGTATGTTCGCAAGAAATATTGCTTTATCAAGCATATAAGAAAGTATTTGGAAATACTGCCCAGTCAGATTTCTCAGAATTTACGCTTCCGGAAACGGATACAGATTCTTTCACTGCTATTGTTTTCAATGATTTGCATCAGCATACAAAAACCTTTCGTGCTTTATGCAAACAGATACAGAATATCAACTATGACTTTGTAGTTTTCAATGGTGATTGTGTAGACGATCCTGTCGACCACGAACAGGCAACGACTTTTATTAGTGAACTTACCGAAGGTGTATGCAGTAATCGCATTCCAACTTTTTTTATGCGTGGCAATCACGAGATTCGCAATGCTTATTCTATCGGTCTGCGCGACCATTATGACTATGTAGGGGATAAGACCTATGGTTCTTTTAATTGGGGCGATACCCGTATTGTCATGCTTGATTGTGGAGAGGATAAGCTAGACTCTCACTGGGTGTATTACGATTTGAATGATTTCACACAGTTACGTAATGAACAAGTCGATTTTCTGAAAGAGGAGTTATCTGCCAAAGACTTCAAGAAAGCGAAGAAACGTGTTCTTATTCATCATATTCCGCTTTATGGTAATGATGGAAAAAATCTCTGCGCTGACCTATGGACTAAATTATTGGAAAAAGCACCTTTTAATGTGAGCCTGAATGCTCATACTCATACGTATGCCTATCATCCGAAAGGTGAGTTGGGAAACAATTACCCGGTCATTATTGGTGGAGGATATAAGATGGATAGCGCTACGGTGATGATTCTGGAAAAGAAAAAAGATGAATTGAGGATTAAGGTGTTGAATGTGAAAGGAGAAGTGCTGCTGGATATAACGGTTTAGAATATAGATGAAAACAATATAAGATAAAAGCCACAGGAAACGGATTTATTGTTCCTGTGGCTTTTAAGTTTAGAATACAATTTTAAATTAAATGGTAGTCTGAATTTCTATTCTATATTGACAATACCTATATATCCACCACCACGACTCATTTGAATTGAAAGTTTCTCTGTGTCATTTATTGTATATTGTTTGACTTGTGAATCTTTGGCCTGTTGGTCTGCATTTCTTCCATCACAATGAGCTTTGATTGTTCTTCTTCCTTTTCCCATAAATGACAGGTCGACTTCTATATTTCGCGGATCCGCTCCATTCATGACTCCAATATACCATGTCTTTTGATAACGTCGTGCGATGGCGATGTATTCGCCAACTTCACCTTTTAGAGGAACTGTTTCATCCCAAACAGTAGGAATTTGTTTGATAAACTCGAAGCTCTCCGGATTTTCATCATATTTGGTCGG
>ENA-OPXG01000860-OPXG01000860.1-human-gut-metagenome-genome-assembly--contig:-NODE-860-length-17436-cov-3.645993_pt1 | contig 17436 bp, 9 predicted proteins | sample MGYA00241519_ERZ502030 | MGnify/ENA primary metagenome ERZ502030 (study PRJEB25962, sample SAMEA2041937) | human gut metagenome | biome: human gut; feature: human-associated habitat; material: faeces...
AACGGCGGCAAGAGCGAACCATCCGATCGAGTGCTGGCCGAAGGGGATCACCACCAGGGCGGCCAGCAGCGGGCCCAGCGCATTGCCGGCATTCCCGCCTACCTGGAAGATCGACTGCGCCAACCCCTTGCGGCCGCCCGAAGCCAGTTGGGCCACACGCGACGACTCGGGATGGAAGACCGACGATCCCCATCCGATCAGGCTGACCGACAGGAGGATCCACACAAACCCCGGAGCCACGGCGAGCAACAGCAGCCCCACCAGCGTGAAGCACATGCCCACGGCGAGCGAATAGGGCTGCGGATGGCGGTCGGCATGCAGCCCGACAAAGGGCTGCAGGACGGACGAAGTCATCTGGAAGACCAGCGTGATGAGTCCGATCTGAGCGAACGAAAAGCCGAACTTCTCCTTGAGCAGCGGATAGACGGCCGGGATGACCGACTGCATCATGTCGTTGAGCAGGTGCGCCGCGCAAGCCATCAGCAGGATCGGATAGACCGTCCGCTGCGCCGCCTCGCGCAACGGAGCATCCTGCACCGCCCGGCCGCCGGCAAAGATCGGATTTCGGAGTTTCATACGCATTCGTTCGGGGATCGTTCCGCAAAGGTAACACCCCGGAGCGAATGCGCCAAGCCGCCCGGCCCGAATTTTCACCCGACATGCGGCCGCCCGGCGGGGCAGCCGTTCCGACGTACCGATCCATCGCGTTTATCGCGCCGGCGGGCCGCACGCCCCGCGGGGCGGAGCGATGCTCCGGATTTGGAAGATTTTTTGTACCTTTCGATCGGATTCCGCCGTCCGCGGCAGAACCCGTACGGCGCCGCCCGGTGGGCAGACCGCACGGAGAGGCGGACCCGGACCGCATCCGCATGCTGAAAAAGATCCTCAAATACACGCGCCGGGCCCTGCTTGCCGTGCTTCTTCTGCTGTTGCTCCTCCCCGCACTGTGCTACATCCCGGGCATTCAGGAGCTCATCCGCCGGGAGGCCGAGCGACAGGCCGCCCGCACCCTGGGCATGGAGCTCTCGATCGGCCGCATCCGCCTGGCCTTTCCGCTCCGCCTCACCGTCACCGAAACCCGGCTCGTGGAGCGGGGCGACACGCTGCTCTCGTGCGGACGCCTGGCCCTCGACGTCAGTCCGGGACCGCTGCTGCGCCGCCGGATTGACATCCGCCGTCTCCAGCTCGACGACACACGCATCGACTACGGCGACTCGCTCGCAGGCACGAGCCTCCGGGCGGCAATCGGCTCGTTCTCGCTCGACGGGATGATCGACCTCCGCACGAGGGCGATCTCCGTCGGATCGGCGCGTCTGGCCGGGGGCGATGCCGCGCTCACGATGCGCCCCGCCCCGAAACGGGAGGAGCCCCCTACGGATACGGCCGCAGCGCCGTGGCGGATCGACATCGGCAGCCTCCGCCTCGCCGACGCCGCCTTCCGCCTGCGGAACGAGCCGGGTCCCTTGCTGCTCGACATACGCCTCGACGACGGCAGGGCCGAGGCTGCCCGCATCGACCTCGGAAACTTAGCCGTTTCGGTCCGCTCGGTTCGTCTCGACAGAGGATCCTACGCCTGCCTCATGCCTGCGGCCGGACACGACGCACAACACGAAACGGGCCCTGCGGCCGAAGGTCCGTCGCCGGAGGCCCGCCGCACGGCCGGAGCCGCCCCGGAGGCCGCCGACGCTCCGGCTGCCGGACCGTGGGAGATCCGCATCGACCGGATCGAACTGCACGACAACCGCGCACAATATGCCATTGCGGACCACCGCCCCACAGCGGGATTCGACCCTGCGGCCATCGCCGTTACGGGTTTCGACACCGAAATCGACTCGCTCCGTTCGTACGGGGCGCAGCTGGCCGTACGGATCCGCAGCATGCGTTTCGCCGAACGGTCGGGATTCACCGTCGAGAAGCTGTGCGGATCGCTCGCCCTCTCCCCCGACGGCGCGGAGCTCACCGGCCTGAAGATCGCCACCACGCAGTCGAGCCTCCGGGCCGATGTGAAAGCCGGGGCGGGCATCCTCGCCCTGGCCCCGGACGCCCCGCTGACGGCCGACCTGACGGCCGATGTCGGGATGCGTGACGCCGCACGGTTTGTTCCCGGCCTCGACCGCGCCGTGCTGCGCGACAAGCGGATCGGCGCATCGCTGCAACTCGCCGGGACCCTTGCCGACATCCGCCGCCTGCATCTGGGCGTCACCTCGCCCGGGCACCTCGACCTGCAGGCCGACGGAGCCGCCAAACAGCTGCTCGACCCGGGCCGCGCGGAGCTCGCGGTGCGGCTCGACGGTACGCTCCGGCAGATGGACTTCCTCCGTGCGCTGCTTCCCGACACGGCACTGCAGCGCCGGATCGCCATCCCCGGGCGCATCACGCTCCGGGGCGACGGCCGCTGGCAACAGGGGCGGATCACCGCCTCGACGGCACTCGGGGTAGGCACGGGACGGCTCTCCCTCTCGGGAACGTTCGACGCCGCACGCAAGGAGTACGAGGCCGTGCTGCGCTGCGACAGTTTCCCGCTCGGCCGCTTCCTGCCGGCCGACTCGCTCGGCCGACTCGACCTGAACATCGAGGCCGGCGGCCGGGGATTCGACCCGCTGGACGAAACGATGCGAGCCACCCTTCGGAGCGACCTCGCCCGGGCGGAGTACCGCGGGCGCGACCTCGGAGGCATCTCGCTCGAGGCCCGGCTGGAGGAGTGCCGCCTCGCAGGGCTTCTCGCCTCGCACAACAAAGCACTCCGGCTTGCATGGCGGCTCGACGGAGCGCTCTCCCAAGCCGGACAGCGGCTCCGCATCGCGGGCAACGTCGCGTCGTTCGACCTCGCGGCGCTCGGGCTGACACCCGACTCGATCGGTGGCAGGTTCCGCCTCGACGCCTCGGCCGCACGCTCCGAAGCCGACGGGCTATCGGCCCGTATCTCGTTCGACAACATCCGCCTCCACGGCCCGGCCGGCGAGAGCGACATCCGCCCCACGCAGCTGACCTTCGCGACGGGGCCGGCGGGTACCCGCAGCGGCATCCGCTCGGGCGACCTCTCGATGGTCTTCGACAGCCCCTCGCCGCTCGACTCGCTGACCGCAGCCCTCGCCCGCAGCGCCGACACGCTGCGCCGCGGTCTCCGCACCGAGGGGATCGACATGCGGTCGCTGCAGCCCCTGCTGCCCAGGTTCCGCCTGCTCGCCGCAGCCGGCCGGGAGAACATACTGAACAACTTCCTCCGCACGAAAGGCGCATCGTTCGAGGCGCTGGAGATTCGGGGCGGCAACCGCGACTCGCTCCCCACAGCACTCCGGATGCGGATCGAGGGGCTGACGGCCGGAGGCGTCCGCCTCGACACGCTCTCGGCCGGGCTCGCCGGCAACGGACATGCCCTGGACTACGAGCTGCGCATCGCCAACACCCCGCCGCGGAGCGACTCGCTGGCACACACCTCCCTCTCGGGCAGGATCGAAGGGCGGGAACTCCGGGCCTTCCTGCGCCGGCAGGCCCCCAACGAACAGCCGACCCGCCTGGGGTTCGCCGTCGTCTGGAGCGACAGCCTGATCGAGGGGCGCATCCTTCCCGACCTCGGGACATGGCACGTCAATGCGGACAACCGCATCGCCTATGGCTGCGGACGCCGGGTCACGGCCGACCTGGAGCTCACACGCGGCGACCAGCGGCTCGCCCTGCACACCGTGCCGGCCCCGGGATTCACCGACGGCGTGCGGCTCGACATCGCGGGAATCGACATCGCCCGCACGCTGCAGCTGCTTCCCGAAGCTCCGCCCGTGGGCGGCACGCTCGCAACCCGCATAGAGCTCGGACTGTCGTCCGACAGCCTCTCGGTACAGGGCTCGGTGACGGCTGCCGGGATAACCTACGACGGAGCCCGCTTCGGCAATGTCGGGATCGGCGCCTCCTATGCCCAGGGAAGCATCCGGCAGGCCGACGCCCTCCTGACACTCGACGCCGACACGCTCCTGACGGCCCGCGCCCGCTACGGCGGCGGGGAGCCGCTCGAGGCCGAATGCACGATCCCGGGACTGCCGCTGCAGCGCCTCGACCCCCTCCTGCCGGCCGACCTGCTCCGCCTTGCGGGCACGCTCCACGGCCGCATCCGGATGTACGGAGAGCCCGAAGCCCCGCGCTTCGACGGCGGCATCTCCTTCGCGCAGGCACAGTTCCGCGTTCCGATGGTCGGCACCACCTTCCGTCTGGCCGGCGACACGGTCCGCCTCGACGGACGGCGCGTCACCTTCGACCGCTTCACCCTCCTGGCACCCAACGACCGGCCGTTCACGATCGACGGGACGGTGGACCTCACGGACCTCGCCCGCACGACCGCCGACCTGCAGCTGCGCGCCTCCGACTTCCAGTTCCTCGACGTGGCCCGCAAACAGCGCACGGCAGTCTACGGCACCGGATACCTCGACCTGAACGCCTCGGTGCGCGGCCCGCTCGACGCACTCACCGTGCGCGGCAGGCTTGCGCTGCTCCGCGGCACGGAGCTCACCTACGTGATGCAGGACTCCCCGACCGAAATCCGCAACGAGTCGCAGGATGTCGTGACGTTCGTCTCGTTCCGGGACGAAACGCAGGAGCCCGCTCCCGAAACCGAGGCCGCACCCGTGCGGATCGGGGGCATGGACCTGCAGCTGGAGATCGACATCAACGACGAGGTGAAGGCCGGTGTGGACCTCTCCCCGGACGGCAACAACCGCATCGACCTCCGCGGCGGCGGCGACCTCACCTTCTCGATGAACCCGCTGGGCGACATGGCCCTTTCGGGACGCTACCTGCTCACGGGAGGAAGCGTGCGCTACAACCCGCCCGTCATCGCACAGAAGGTCTTCGCCATCCGCCCGGGCAGCTATGTCGAATGGACGGGCAACCCCGCCGACCCGCACTTCGACATCACGGCCACGGAGACCGTGCGGGCCAGCGTATCGACCGACGGCGGAGAGTCGCGGCCGGTGAATTTCGACATCTCGGTACAGGTCCGCAACTCGCTCGAGGACCTGGCGGTTTCGTTCGGGCTCTCGGCGCCCGAGGACCTCACGATGCAGAACCAGCTGCAGTCGCTCACCGACGAGCAACGCGCCCAACAGGCCATGAACCTGCTGATCTACAACACCTACACCGGCCCCGGCACCACAGCCAAGGCCAATGCGGAGAACCCGCTCAACGCCTTCGTACAGAAGGAGCTGAACCAGTGGGCGCAAAACTCGCTCAAGGGCGTGGACCTGAGTTTCGGCATCGACTCCTACGACGAGACCGACCCGAACGGCGCCCGCACCGACTATTCGTACCGCCTTTCGAAGAACCTCTTCGGCAACCGGTTCCGGGTGATCATCGGCGGCAAGTTCAGCACCGACACCGACCCGACCGAGAACCTCAAGGAGAACATGATCGACGACATCTCGCTGGAGTACGTCCTCACCCGGCGCGGGAACATGTTCCTCCGCCTGTTCCGCCACACGGGCTACGAGAGTATCCTCGAAGGCGAGATCACCGAGACCGGCGTGGGCTTCATCATCCGCAAGAAGATGGCCCGCCTGCTCGACCTCTTCCGGTCGGCCGACCGTACCGGGAAAAAACGCAACCGCCATGAATCCGACACGCACTGACATACGCCGCACGCTCGTGCTCTGCGCACTCCTCCTCTGCGCGGCCTGCTCCACGACCCGGCGGCTCGGCGAAGGCGAGGTACTCTACACCGGGGTCCGGAAGATCCGCATCGAGCCCGACTCGGGGGTCACGCTCACCGATGCCGCAGCCTCGGCAGCCCGGCAGCCCCTCTCGGTCGCCCCGAACAACCCGCTCTACAGCCCCTTCGTGCGCACCCCGCTGCCCATCGGGCTGTGGGCCTACAACTACCTCTACACACCCAGGGAGCGGGGCTTCAAATACTGGTTCTACAAGCGGCTGGCCAAGGAGCCCGTGCTCATCTCGAAGGTCCGCCCCGACCTGCGCACCCAGGTCGCCGAACAGGCGCTCGCCAACCACGGCTACTTCGGCTCCGAAGTCTCGAACGAGCTCCGTTACCGCAAGCGGGGGCTCAAGGCCAAAGTGGACTACACGCTGCGCATCGCCCCTCCCTACCGCTACGGCACGATCGAATACCCGCCCGCTACGGGGAGCCTCGCCCCGCTGATCGACAGCCTGCGGGCCACCTCCCCGCTCCGCACCGGAGCACAGTACAACCTCGACTCGCTCACCGGGGAGCGCAACCGCATCGCCGGCATCCTCCGCAACCGGGGCTACTACTATTTCCGGCCGCAATACCTCGAGTTCCTGGCCGACACGACCGTGGGCGGACGCCGGGCCGACATCCGCCTGCAGCTGAAGTCTTCCACCCCGCCCGAGGTGCTGCGCCCCTACCGCACGGGGAGCGTGACGGTACGGCTGACAAACGTCTCGCCGGGCCCGACGGACACGCTCCGCCTGCAGCGCGCCACGGTCATCACGCAGCGCCCGATGAAGATCCGCCCGCGCCTGCTCGCACGCGCCCTGTCGCTCGAACCCGGGCAGCCCTTCACGGTCGATGCGCAGAACCGCACCCTCACGGAGCTGAACAAGCTCGGCGTGTTCCGCTCGGTGACGCTCAACGTGCCGCCGGCCGATTCGCTCGCGGGCAGCGACTCGCTCGACATAGAGATCGACGCCCGCCTCGACCTGCCGATCGCCGCCGATCTCGAGACCGACGTCGTCTCCAAGTCGAACAGCTTCCTCGGGCCCGGCATCGCCTTCAAGGTGAGCCACAACAACCTCTTCCGCGGCGGCGAGGTGCTGGCCCTGAAACTCAACGGGTCCTACGAATGGCAGACGGGAAACAAGCAGTCGGGCGGACGCGACTCGCGGCTCAACTCCTACGAACTGGGACTCAACGCCACGCTCGACCTGCCGCGACTCCTATGGCCGGGAGCGGCAAGGCGACATGCACGGGCCACGCATACGGAGGGGCGCACCTCGTTCCAGCTGGGGCTCGACCTGATGAACCGCCCCGACTACTTCCGGATGATCTCCTTCGGCGGATCGGCCGGCTACACCTTCCGCACCTCGGCCTACAGCCACCACGCGCTGACGCTGCTGAAGCTGACCTACAACAAGCTGCTCCACACGACGGAATCCTTCGACCAAACGCTGGACGCCAACCCGACGATCGCCATGAGTTTCCGCGACCAGTTCATCCCCTCGCTCGGCTACACCTACACCTTCGACCGGCTCTACGGGCAGACGGGCAACCGCCGGCTCTTCTGGCAGAACAGCCTGACGTCGGCCGGCAACCTGCTCTCGGGAATTCTCGCCCTGTGCGGCGAACACCACCCGCAGGAGCTCTTCGGCAACCGCTACTCGCAATTTCTCAAGGAGGTGAGCGACCTGCGCTTCTACCACCGGCTCGGGCAGGGCAACACGTGGCTGGCCACCCGGCTCCTCATCGGCGTGGGCTATGCTTACGGCAACTCCGAGGTGATGCCCTACAGCGAACAGTTCTACATCGGCGGAGCCAACAGCATCCGGGCCTTCACCGTGCGCTCGATCGGACCGGGCAGCTACCGTCCCCCGACCGACGACCGCAACGGATACCTCGACCAGACGGGCGATTTCAAGCTCGAGGCCAACGTCGAGCTGCGCTTCGGCATCCTGGGGAGGCTCAACGGCGCCCTGTTCCTCGACGCCGGAAATGTCTGGCTGCTCCGGGCAGACCCGGAACGACCCGGGGCCGAACTCAAGTGGAAGGGATTTTTCAACGAGATTGCTCTGGGAACCGGATTCGGCCTCCGCTACGACATCAGCTACCTGGTCCTCCGCGCCGACCTGGGCATCGGGCTCCACACCCCCTACCCGAACCCCGACCGCAGGGGATACTACAACCTTTCAAGTTTCAAGGATGGACTCGGCTTCCACCTGGCCATCGGCTACCCCTTCTGACCCGGGCCGGGAGCGAAACGGACGAAGGGCTAACGCCACCGCTTGGCGCGGAAGATGAAGTAGGCCGCCACGCCGACCACAAGCATCACGCCCCACGCCGCGGCATAGCCGTAGCGCCAGTGCAGTTCGGGCATCCGCTCGAAGTTCATGCCCCACACCCCGACGAGGAAGGTCAGCGGGATGAAGATCGTCGAGACGATCGTCAGCCGCTTCATGATGTCGTTCATGCGCAGGTCGTTGTTCGAGATGTAGAGGTCCATGAGCGACGAGAGGGTCTCACGGCACCCCTCGACCAGCTGCACGGCGTTCTGCAGGTGGTCGCTGACGTCGTTGAAGAAGGGGCGGCTCGCCTTGCGGACAAGCCCCGAATCGGAGCGCAACAGCCGCTGGAACTGTTCGCGCAGCGGCATGACCGTACGCTTGAGCTCCATGTAGCGGCGGCGCTGCATCTGGAGCTGGATGCCGATGTCGCGTTCATTGCGGGCGGCCAGCAGCTCCGACTCGAGATCGTCGAGTTCGTCGCCGATGGACATGGCCAGCAAAACGTAGTTCGAGATCACGCCGTTCATCAGCACCAGGAAGAGGTAGTCGGCCGTACGCATGCGGATGCGCAGCACGTTGTCGCGCAGCGCCCGGGCCACATCGTCGAAGAAGCCCGAATCGCCCTCGACAAAACTCAGCACGAAATGCTCGCCCTGCATGAGCCGCACCTGCACGGCACTGTCCGACTGGAAAATCCGGCCGACCATGAAATTGAACCCGTCGTGCTCCTCGACCTTGCTCGGGTGGTCGGCGTTCAGGATGTCCTGGATGGTCAGGAAATCGGCCCCGAAGTGGGTGCAGACCGCCTCGATACAGGCGGCATCCTTGAGTCCGTGGATGCGCAGCCAGATCTTCTCGTCTGCCCCGACCGCAACGGCCTCGGGCGTAAAGGCATCGAGCAGCGTCTCCTCGAACGTTCCCGCCGAATAGCGGATCAGGTGGATGTGCGTCTTGGTCCTACTGTCACCGTTGTAGGCCAACTGTTCGGTAAGCAGGTTATTTTTCATGGCATGTTGTCCGACATTCGGCCGGACATCTGCAAAAATAGTGAAATCCCGCCCGAAAAGATGCGGCGGAAGAGGCTTTTTGCCCGAAATTTGCCTGTCCTGGATCAAAACGACACACACGATGAAACGCCTGTTCCGCTACCTGGGCCCCGTCCTGCTCTGCTTCGCCGTCGGCTTCTCGGCCAGCCTCTTCCAGGCGCGCGCCATCGCCGAATGGTACCCTGCACTGGTCAAGCCCCCGCTGACGCCCCCCGCCATCGCTTTTCCCATCGCTTGGAGCATCATCTATCTCTGCATAGGTATCGCGCTCGGCGTGGCGCTCGACCGGCAGCGCCGCGAGCTGATCCTCCCGTGGGCCGTCCAGCTGGCGCTCAACTTCCTGTGGAGCATTCTCTTCTTCACGCTGCGCTGTCCGCCGGCAGGACTTGTCGGACTGCTGCTGCTCGACGCCGCGGTGATTCTTTTCACCTGTCTGGCCGCCCGCTCCTGCCGTCCTGCAGCCTGGCTCTTCGCCCCCTACCTCGCCTGGCTGGCCGTGGCCACCTACCTGAATCTGGCGATCTGGCTGCTCAACGCCTAACAAAAGAGGCGGACCCGGACATCTTCCGACGTCCGGGTCCGGCATTCACACCCCGTAGATGTATTCGACCGGGGATTTCTTGAAGCGCAGGATCCGCGTATCCTTCGTCCCCGCCCCGTTCTTCTGGAGGTAAAGCGCATTCATCGCTCCGGAGAAGTACCACCCCGCCCCTTCGGGCGAGCAGACCGCAAAGAGGATGTTGTTGTAATGGCCCGAATGCTTGATTCCGTCGGCGTTCCACTGCGCACCGGGCCCGTACCACACGACCGGTTCGCAGTCGGGGAAATCCGGGCTCCACATCCGCGCATACAACACGTCGGCCATCTGCACGCTGCCCACCGCAACATCGTTGCGCCGCCGCTGCTCGCGCCGCACGAGCGAATGGCCCTCCCAGGGAGAGCGCAGCGTATGCGACCCGGACCACATCATCCAGACATAATCCGTCGCATCGAACATGCGGTTGAACTCCTCCATTGTCGGAAGTTCGTAGCCGTCGGGAGAGAGGGCATCGGCCGGAAGTTTGTTGATATGGACGGAGGAGGAGGCGGAGAAGCCCTCCATCACCAGTTTTCCCCCGTCATCGACCACCTGCATGCCGATGCCGCTGTCTCCTTGATAGGCCCAGCCCCACAGGTCGCGGAACTCTTCGGGCGAGCAGTCGCGCAGGTAGTCGAAGAGACTCTGCCCCGCTTCGACGGCCGGATCGGCCGACGAGAGGATCTGATCCTCGAACTGCCGCGAATTACCCCGCGCATTGTACTTGCACCACCACACTCCGTAAAACCACGTGACGGGCAGTCCGTAGTTGCGGCGCGAAATGCGGTACTCCTCACGGACCGAAGCATCCGTCCGGTCGGTAACGACCAGCGTCGCCGCCTGCAGGCGGCCGTCGGCCCGGGGATCGTTCGGGCGCCAGCCGCCCAACACGCGCACCACCTGCGGGTCGTCGTCGGCCGGCAGGAGCTTCACCCACGGGTCCTCATCCTCGCCGAACTCCACCTGAAGGCATCTTCCCTCGGGCAGCGTGAAGCGGCCCAGTTCGTTGTCCACATAGCGGCCGAAGTCGAAGGCATAGCTTTCGGCATCGAACGAGATGGCGCCCTCGAGCCGGACCGGATTGGGCTCAAGATGCAGCACGATCCGGTCCTCGGGATAGGACTCCGAGAGGCCCTTGCGGCGGAACTGCAGCACCACCTCGTCGGCCTCCATCCCCGGAGCGTAGAGCGACTTGCGGATCCTGAAGCGGTTGAGACCCGCCAACCCCTGCGCCGCATCGGCCTCACGCTCGACCGTCAGCGGATAGCCCGCCACGGGAAGCAGCTCGAGTTCGTCGCCGCAGTCAAGCGCCAGCAACAGATCGGTCCGCCCGCAGGGCAGCGTCACCCGGTCGCCCGCTTCGGAGACCGAGACCCCTGCCGGCAGTTCCGAGACCGCGGCATCCACGCGGATCCGCCCGTCGAAGTCGGGGTGCAGCCCGACCTCGCCGCCCTCCTCCCAGGGTTCGACCGTCAGCCGGACCTCCTGGTCGGCCACACCCTTGAGCAGCGTCACCACGTAAATCCGGTTGCGGAGGATCCGCCCGGGGAGTTCCGCCTCGATTTCGCACCGTTTGCCATTGACAACCGCCTCGGCCCGCAGGATCGCCCCTTCACCGCTCTGTTCATAGATCCGGGCCACATCGGGCGTATCCTCCGTGCAGGGAGTGTCGAGCAGGAACGACACCTCGCCCCGCTGGGTCGGCGCAAACGCCTCGTCACCGAAAAGCGGCGTGTGCAGAGCCGCACCGTCGAGCGTAAGCCGCTCGACAGAGGCCGTTCCCACCACACGGATGTGCAGGTCGAGACGCGCCGTACCGCGCGTCAGCACCACTTCGGGCGCCGCAGCACCGGTCAGGTCGCCATGTCCCGAGAAGAAGCGGAGCGGAAGTCCCTCCGCCGTACCGGCTGTCAGGGCGAGCCACTCCCGCTCGGTCGTACCCGCCTGGCAGAGAGCCTCGAGGTCGGGCATCGCAGCATCGCCCGAAAGAACATAGAGCCGGTCCCCGGTCGTCCGGTCGAGCCGGAACCCGACACCCGCCTGCGCATCGTCCGCAGCGTCATAGACCGCCGTCATCCGCCCCTGCTCGAACAGACAGGCCCGCAGGCGTCCGGCCGCATCGTCGCCGGCCACCGGGCCTCCCTCCGACTCGTAGTCGGCCGTTCGTACCGCGACGAACAGCGGCCCGCTTCCCGAACCGTCGCCACCGGAACCCGCACCGGGGCCCGCATCCGGCTCCGGGCCACCCTCCGAGCAGCCCGGCGCCACAACTCCTGCGGCGGCAAAGGCCGCCAGCAGCATCCATATCTTTCGTTTCATCGTCATCGTTCTCTTCCGTTTTTCTCTCAATCGTACATATACTCCACCGGCGTCTTCACACACCGGATCATCCGGGTCTTGGTCGAATTCTGCCCCACGAACTTCAGCCAGTTCTGTCCCGGGCGGTCCGCCTGCGCATACCCCTCCAGGACCCAGGTGTTCGCACCGTCGCCGGCCGTTGCCAGCAGCAACATCATCGGCGAGATGTTGCCCGCCGTCGTATTCCACTGATGACCCAGGCCGCAAAGCACCCAGCACGCCCCTCCCGAGCGGAACTCATAGAGAGCCATCGTGCCGTAGCGTTGCCCGAGCAGTGTCGCCTCCCGCTCGAGGATACGCACCGTGAGCTCGTCGCCCGCCATGTTGCGGTAGCTCCGCGTCCCGACGCCGCCGAGATTGTAGTTGCGGCTGCCGGCAAAAAAGGCATAGTCGTCGTAACCCGGAATCCGGTAGCCGTCGGGAGCCATGGCAGCCGGGTCGATCGACCCGAAGTTCTGCGCCGCCGACTGCATTCCCTCGTAGTAGAAGGAGGCGCCGTCGTGCCGCAGCGGAAGCCCCTCCGGATTGCCCGCCTGGTACTGGTCGCCCAGCAGACGCAGCAGCTCCCCCTCGTCGCACGAGGCCAGGTAGTCGGCCAGTGCATCCGCATCCGCCGGATCGGCGCCGATCGGGATCTGGTCGGCGAACTCCTTCACGTTGCCGCGCAGGTTGTATTTGCACCACCACACGCCCCCGATCTCCACGACCGGAAGGCCCCAGTTGCGCCGCCGCACGGCATAACGCTCGACGTCCGAGCCGTCGGCCTGCGAGATGACGATGCGCCCCTCCTGCACGCGGCCGTCGGCCTTTGGATCGTTGGGCTTCCAGCCGGCCAGGATCCGCAGCGACCGTCCCTCACCGTCCAATTTGAGCCACGGGTCCTCGTCCGCGTCGAACTCCACCTGGGCCACCTTGCCCTCGGGGAGCGTCAGACGCCCCAGCTCGCCATCTACATAGCGGCCGAAGTCACAGTTCCCCTCCCCGTCGAGCACGATTCCGCCGGACAGTTGCACGGGATTGGGTTCGAAGAGGAGCGCGATCCGCCCCAGGCGGACACCGTCCCGGACGATATTCAGATAGAGGTATGCTCGGGATTCGCCCGGCAGACGCCGCCCGGCCGACACAGCCACCGTCGCTACCGGCTCAAACGACCGTGCCGCCGGTTCGACGGAGGCGGTCACACCGCGCACGAGGCCCTCAATCTCGACCTCCGTGCCTGCCTCGGCACGGACCGCGAGGCGGAACTCTCCGCCCCGGGAATCCACCCGCACCGAATCCTGCGCGGCATTCAGCGTCACCCCCTCGGGAAGCGACGAGGCCGCAGGGTCGATCAGCCCGCCGGGAGCGGGGGTCGTTCCGACCGAGGCCCCCTCCTCCCACGTTCCTCCGGAAACCGACACGGAGGCATCGGCTCCGGCGCCATGGACCCGCAGCACATAGATCCGGTTGCGCACGAGGTCAGCGGGAAAGGCAGCCGTCATGCGGTGCAGTCCCCCGCCGAAGGCGACGACCACCTCGGCCGTCATTCCGCCGGAAGGCTGTTCACAGAGGTAGAGCAGCGTCCGGCGGCTGTTCATGAACTCCCCTTCGCCGTATTCCCCTCGGAATTCGGTCTCCCCGGCATCAGCCGGCACGGCCGGATACTCCTGTGCGAAGAGATAACCGCGGTCGGCGATCGGCCGGATCGACACACTGCGCACCTCGACGCCGCGCTCCTCCGAGACGAGGTCCACGCGCGCCACGCTGCGCGTCATGCGGACCGTCGCGGCACGGCCCGACTCAGCCGGAAGCTCCATGCGTCCGGTCATCAACACCCGGTCGGAAACCATCGCGCCGACCGGCGCCCCAAGTGCGAGAAACTCCGCAAGGGTCGAACCGCCCGGACGCAAGGCATCGAACAGCCCCTCCGGAGCGTTGGCCACGAAGTGCAGTTCACCCTCGAGGGCTGTGGGATAGAACGTATGGAGCCCTTCGGAGGGCGACTCGCCCTCGAGAATCTCGTGCAGGGTTCCCTGCACGAAGCGGAAGCCCGTCACGCGGCCAATCGCCGCATCGTCCGCCTCTGCCGTCCGGACAGGCAGCGCCCCCTCGGCCTCGAAACGGACCGACAGCACCGGCCCCGCGCCCGGCATCGGGGCGGCATCCTCCGGCGATTCGCTGCATGCCGGATGCAGGAGCACGGCGAAAGCGGCCGCACCCAGATATTTTCCTATTTTCATCATCATCGTATCGTTGGCTTGTACTTAATATCGGTTCGGGTTCTGTGCGCTGTCGAGGTACGACGGCGAATCGATCGGCATCTCGCCGATGTGCTCGACATAGAAACGGTTCATCAACTCCTGCGCCCAGGGCCCGTAGGTGAACGAGCTGCTGTGGTTGTAACCCATCACGTGTCCCAGCTCGTGGAACATGATCTCGCACGAATAGGTGTTGAAATAGTGCTGGAACCAGGCCTGCTGGTAGGCCCCGAAGGCCGAACCGCCTCCGAGTCCGATCACGCCGTTGCCCGGGTAGACCAGTCCGACCCGCAGCGTCCGCGGCTGACGCATCTGACGGAGGACCGTCTCCACCGTGACCTTGTCCTCCGGGCCTCCGTTGCCGTAGAGACGGTCGGCATTCGCGCGCAGGATCTGCTCATGTTCGGGCATGTCGATCATGTAGGTGAAGTTCAGGAACAGGGCCACCACCTCGCGGCAATGGACCGGGCGGATTCCCATCCAGTTGCCGACCGGCCCGCCGTCGGCCCGTTCGGGATCGCCCCCGTAGAGGTCGAACCCGATGGTCCATCCGTGCTCGATGGCCTCGAGCTTCGTCCAGAACGGATCGTCGGACTCCAGGCGGAACTCCGCATCGGCCCATTCGGACGCCGGCACGGGATCGACCTCGACGATCCGCCCCGACTCCGTGCGACAAAAGGTCTTGCGCGTAGACATCGGCAGTTCGCCGTAGAAGTCCGCGAAGGGCGGGACCCGGTCGAAATAGGCCAGATCGAAGAACTCGCTGCCGACCGAGGGGATGCGGGCCCGAATCAGGAGGCCGGTCACCTCACGCGGCGAATAGAAGCGGACGTGGAGACGCCCGTCGTCGGTCACGGAGACCTGCAGCGGCGCCGCGGTATTGAAGGTCCGCTGTGCGGCATCGGTGTAGACCTCCTTCGGCTCGTCGTCCTGCAAGATACGCTCCAGACCGAAGCGCTCGAAGGTCCGTTCGGTGACGAATGCCGTGGCCGACTCGTCGTCGGGATGCACGGCCGTCGTCCTCACCCGTCCGATGTGGTTGGGGGCTACCTCCCCGAGCGTGAAGCCGTAGGCACGCCGGACGGTGTGTCCGCGGTAGTTGCGCGTTGTCAGCTCAACCTCGCCGTGAAGCGGCTCATCCTCGGCCGTCGGCGGAAAGAGCCAGGTTGTCGCCTCGTCCAGGTCCAGTTCGATGTCGGGGCTGTCGCCCGTACCCGCGAAGAGACCGCCGCCCGTCAGGCCGGTACGGAAACGCGGTGCCAGGAGCGTGACGCGCCGGGTCTGCAGCGCCGTCTCGACATAGGGATTGTTGAAGGCGAACGAAAAGTCGGTCCGCCCGATGATCCGGTGCTGTATGACCTCCTCCTCGACGACGGCCTCGAGCTCCGTACCAGAAGGGCCCTTGCGCGCCACCACCGAGAAGGGGGTACGCGAATGGAAATACTCGGCCCCGAGCGGCCGCTGCAGGTCGGCGGGGAAGCTCAGCCATTCGTCCTCCTCGCTGCGGATCGTACGGATCGTCACGCCGTCGGCCTCCGCATCGCCCCGGACTCCCAGCACCAGCAGGCGGTAGTCGCCCTCGCGGAGCCCTTCGATCCGCACCTCGGAAGCCGCCGGATCGTACAGGCACTTGACTCCGCCGACGGCCGAGCCGGAGCCGTCCACCACACAAAATTCCACACGGTCGTATTCAGCCTCCTGCCGAAGGTCCGAACGGACATTCCCGTCCTCATAGCCCGCACAACTCATGCGGAAGGAGACACCCTCCGCTGCCGGACGGGGCAGGCCGTCGGCCGGATCGTCGGCCTGGCAGGCGGTCAGGAGCACCGCACTCAACCATAAAAATCGCTTTATTCCACTCATCTGTCTCATGTATTTCGTATATTTGCAGTCAGGCTGCGCGGCGTCCGATCGGCCCGACCGACGCACCCCGTCCAAAATCCGGCGCAAAATTAGAGGCACGATACGGATCTTGGCGTAACATTTGTTACGGACCGGCACAACAATCGACAGATCAAAATCATATGGAATGTGAATTTTACGACATGCCCCTGTTTCGGGGTTGCGACCGCACGCTTGTCGATCCGATTCTCGAGAAATCGCCCTCGCGTATCGCCAACTACCGCAAAGGCGAATTCATCGCCATGCAGAACAGCGTCTGCCGTTCGCTGCTGCTGCTGTGCGAGGGGAGCGTCCGCGTGCAGATGACCAACGAAGAGGGGCGCGAATTCACGCTCGATACCCTGGCGGCTCCCGACGTGCTGGCCTCGGCATTCCTCTTCGCCACGGAGAACACCTTCCCGGTATCGGTCATCGCCAACACGGAGTGCCGGCTGTGGATCGTCAGCCGGGAGAGTCTGCTTGCCCTGATTGAAAGCGATACGGCCGTACTGCGCAACTTCCTCTCCATTCTCTCGGACCACAGCCGTTTCCTGACCAGCCGCGTGCAGCAGTTCGCCCTGCAGACCCTCTCGTCGCGGCTGATCGGCTATCTGGAGAAAAACCCGGCCGTACAGAACCTTCAGGAGACGGCCTTCATCCTCGGCGTCACACGCCCCTCCCTGTCACGGACAATCGCCCAACTGGTCCGCCAGGGAGTCCTGCGCAAAAGCGAGGAGGGATACGTTCTCGTCTGAGGCTGCCGGGCAACAGCTGCAGCCATTTTTGCGGGAGTTCTTGGCAAAGAGCACCGAATCGCCTATCTTTGCAGCGGTAAAACCCAACCGCGGAAGATGGAATCGATCTGTATCATCAAGGAGATATACAAAACACTCTACCAATTCGAAAAGGCGTTCGCCGAGGCACACGACATCACCATCAACGAGGCCATGCTGCTCTGCTGCCTGAAGAGCGGGGAGGCCAAGTCGGCCGGTTCGATCTGCGAATACATCGGATTGTCCAACTCGCGGGTCTCGAAGGTCATCACGGCCGTCGAGAACAAAGGCTACATCCGCCGCGACATCAACCGCGACGACAAACGGCAGATGTTCTTCTCGCTGACCGACGAAGGGATGGAAAAAGCCCTGTCGATGCAGCACGCCGGACTGCACCTCACCGAACTGTTCAACCGGCTCAGGGTCCTGACGCAGGAGCAGTGACAGAGACCGCCTGAGGCCATTGTCCGGCTGCAGCGCTCAAATCAAGCCACAAACCGCCAGACACGAAAAAAAGAGGAGAACTTGAAAGTTCTCCTCTTTTCGTTGGAGCGGAAAACGGGACTCGGACCCGCGACCTCAACCTTGGCAAGGTTGCGCTC
>ENA-OPXG01000881-OPXG01000881.1-human-gut-metagenome-genome-assembly--contig:-NODE-881-length-17024-cov-4.074312_pt1 | contig 17024 bp, 15 predicted proteins | sample MGYA00241519_ERZ502030 | MGnify/ENA primary metagenome ERZ502030 (study PRJEB25962, sample SAMEA2041937) | human gut metagenome | biome: human gut; feature: human-associated habitat; material: faeces...
AACTGGGATACGGTCAAGGAAAAACTGTCCGAATTGTGGGGCAATATCAAAGAAAAATTCAATGCAATCAAAGAGAGCATCACGGGAGCATTCACGAAAGCGAAAGAGGCGGTCACGAATAAGGTCAAGGAAATCGGTGACAGCATAAAAAACAGCACCATAGGACAAGCAGCCTCGAAAGTATTCAACGGCGTAAAGGACACGGTTCACAATGTCATGTCGGCAGCGACCGAAACGGCAAAGGAAAAACTGGGGAACATGAAAACCGCCTATGAAGAAAACGGAGGCGGTATCAAGGGCGTTGTTGCTGCCGGATGGGAGGGAATCAAAGGATATTATTCAGCAGGATTTACATTCGTTGATAATTTATCCGGAGGAAAACTCTCTGAAATCAAATCAAAATTCTCTGAAAAGACATCGGAAATCAAAACAAAAGTTTCCGAGGGTTGGGAGAATATGAAAACCTCCGTCACAACAAAAATGACGGAATGGAAAACCAATGCATCAAACAAACTGAATGAAATAAAGACGAATTTCTCAACAAAGGTTTCAGACATCAAGTCAAATGTTTCAACAGGTTGGGAGAACATGAAAACCACCGTCACCACAAAAATGACGGAATGGAAAAACAATGCATCGAATAAATTGACGGAAATCAAATCCGGATTTTCCTCAAAGGTTTCGGAGATAAAAACGAAATGGTCAACGGATTTCACGAATATAAAGGACAAGGCAACCTCACTCATGGAGACGGCAAAGTCCAATGTGTCAACGAAACTAAACAACATGAAATCCGCATACAGTGAAAAAGGCGGGGGAATCAAGGGAATTGTGTCTGCTACGTTTACGGGCATAAAAGACACAATGAACTCTCTTATGAGTACGGCGAACACTCTGACAGGTGGAAAACTCGACAGCATCAAATCAGCGTTCTCAAGCAAATTAGCGAGTGCGAAATCGACCGCATCGTCTGCGATGGAGAACATCAAATCATCATTCTCCTCAAAGATGGAATCCGCACACGGAGCGGTGACAGGTGCATTGTCAAGAATCAAATCGGCGTTCAATTTCAAATGGTCATTGCCACACTTGAACCTGCCTCATATTAGCGTGAGCGGAGGGAAAGCACCATACGGAATCGGAGGAAAGGGTTCGCTCCCATCATTCTCGATTCAGTGGTATAAATCCGGCGGTATTATGACAAATCCGACCGTGTTCGGAATCAACGGCAACAGCCTCATGGTAGGAGGAGAGGCAGGAGACGAGGCGATATTGCCTCTTGCAGAATTTTACAACAAATTGAACAGCATCCTTGACAAGAAACTTGATGCAGTTCAGAAATCACAAGTTGTATATGTGACAAATCACACATACATTGACGGCGACGAAATAGCAAGCAGAACCGTGTCAAAGGTAGATGCGGAAATGGTAACAAATAAACGAAAAGGGAGGTAAAACAGGGCGATGAAAATAAACGGAATAGACATCAGAAAATATGATGCAAAGCAGTTGACCGCCGATGTGCAGCCTCCCTCTTTTTCTAATTCATACGAATGGTTGACGGGTGCAGCAATGCCGACGGAATTTGAGACAGAGGTTCAGATGGGTCATTTGAAACTGTCAATATATTTCAAAGGCAAGGACAGGAACAACATCATCCGTGCTGCATCGGAGTTCATGAGCAATTTCACAAAGGCTTGCAAGATGGAACTCGACGGATACAAAGGAACATACATCGGATTCATCACAACGAATGACTATGAAAAAAAGAATGTGAAACAGAGGTACGTCGTAAATGTGGAATTTGACGGCTTTTTCGTCGATGACGACCTCTCAATCACATTTGATGGGAAAACCTCTGCATCGTTCTATAAAGTGGGTACAAGAGACGCTCCGTGCGTTGTGGAGGTATATGCAAAGAGTGCCTTGACGAATTACACAATCAACGGACTGGGAGAGGACATCGTTGTTGAGAGTCTTGCAGCAGGAAAAACAGTTGTGATAGATGCAAAAACCGGACTTGTGACAATAGACGGGGCGAACGCATTTGACAAGGTGGATTTGTGGGAATTTCCGGTATTAAAGGCGGGAGAAACGGCACTCACATTCTCCAACACAAAGGCAAGAGTGACGGTCAGATACACTCCGATGTGGATTTAGGAGGTGAGAGCGTTGCAGATTTTTGATGATAAAAAATTTCAATCCACGCTCCCACGAGAGGAGCGACATAGTTTCTCTGCAATTATGTTCTGCATCACAAAATATTTCAATCCACGCTCCCACGAGAGGAGCGACTTTAAAACGCTATTGTGAATTAGAGCCAAGCTTTATTTCAATCCACGCTCCCACGAGAGGAGCGACATATCCAATAATCCGTATATTGACAAAATAAGTAATTTCAATCCACGCTCCCACGAGAGGAGCGACGGTAAACCGAGGTTGTGATTTATAGGTGTATAAATTTCAATCCACGCTCCCACGAGAGGAGCGACATAGCCGTCCTGCTTAAGACCTCTATTCTTTTATTTCAATCCACGCTCCCACGAGAGGAGCGACCACATTGTCCCAATCAATGGTGCCTTTGTTAGCTATTTCAATCCACGCTCCCACGAGAGGAGCGACCAATTCCATTATTTTCATACCAATGAGTAATGCATTTCAATCCACGCTCCCACGAGAGGAGCGACGTACGATATTCCGTTTTCATCGGTCCTAGTGTAATTTCAATCCACGCTCCCACGAGAGGAGCGACATCAAAGGCGGTTGGTTGTGCGTCCACAAAATCAAATTTCAATCCACGCTCCCACGAGAGGAGCGACCTTTTCTGCTTTATGCGTTTTGCTATATCCTCCGGAATTTCAATCCACGCTCCCACGAGAGGAGCGACAGCAATATTGCACAAAAAATTTGTTTATTTTTATACAATACCGACAATAAATATATAATAAGATAAATAACAAGTAAAACCAAAAACCTATTATTCATTTTATTGTACAAATTTACAAGTAATTTCAGGTGCGAGACAACCGGTACATTCATGTTTACTTATCTTTCGCACCACATTTTATAATATCAATGTCTGATCAGCAGGAATCCCACGGTCAACACCAACATGTTCTATCTTCGTCTGATAACGATTTCCTAAATAATAGAATCTGAGACTATCCACATCTTTATCAATAAGATCCGTTAATATGGCCTTTAGCATCACACATTGAGCATTATCTAGTATACATTCAAACACAGAATTCTGAACTCTTCGCCCATAATTTACACATTGTTTAGCTACTTTTCTCAACCTGGTTTTTCCTTCAGCAGTTTCAGTATTCACATCATATGTAATCAATACAAGCACGCCATCACCTCATTTCCATAAAAATACAGGGTACTCATCCAAATCTCCCCTTAAATATCTTGCCAACAGCATTGCCTGTACAAATGGAACCATTCCCCATTCCACCTTTTCATTAAGATATGGGTGTGTAATAATCTCCTTTTTCTTGTTTTGCCATTCTGATAGTAATTTTTTACGAATATCTGTATCCATCAATACAGCACCGTTTTCTTTTTTTGTAAAACTCTTGCCATTTACAATCTTTTTATTAATCAATGATAAAACAAATCTATCAGCCATGACTGCTCGCAATTCTTCTATAAGATCTAATGAAAGTGATACTCTACCGGGACGTTCCGTGTGCATGTAACCAACATAGGGATCTAACCCTACAACCTCTAGCGCTGATGTAATTTGAGTTGTAAGCAATGTATACGTAAACGACAACATTGCATTTACATTATCAAGAGGCGGACGCCGATTTCTCCCTTGAAAGAAAAAATCTTTCTTTTGTTGTAAAATCAACTCATCAAATACGCCAAAATATATACTTGCTGCTTCACCTTCATATCCTCTTAACTGATTCATAGACTGTGAATTTTGGATATAATCAAGAAATTCTTTCAGTTTTATAGATGCTTTTTTTACCTTATCCACATCTATCTGCATTGAATGATCTCTAATTGCTCTTTCTAGAACCCATCTTGAATTATACACTTTTCCAAGAATACAGTTTTTTGCGATTTCCAGGCACTTTATATCTTCACTACTGCTTTGGAATTGTTGTTTCCTTAGCACGACATTCCCCTTAACTTTGCCTGAAACTCTTGCAAGAAATTTTCCCTGTGGTGTCAGATAACAAAGAGAAATATTTCTATCCGCACAAGCTCCCATTAATGCCGGACTTGTTCCTCTATATCCAAATGAAATTATTGCTTCGAGATTGTGTAAAGGTAATCTGCCTATTTCATTTTTATCATCATATACAACAACATTTTCTCCATCCAACCCCAGATAACTATTTTCCGATGTAACATACAATGTATTCAATAATTTCTTCATAACGTTTCCCCCAGCATCTTATTGATATACGATTTCACCGAACCACTTTTATCAATCTTTGGCATACAAATATCTTTTAAAGAGCAAGATACACACCTTTTCGACGTTTTGACCTTAGGTGTATAATTTCGATCATAATAATCATGCATTTCTCCAAATATTTTTTTCACTTCATCCCGAAGTTCATCTGTAAACACTATCGGTTTGCGTCTTCTTGTCTCACCATAAAATATAGCACCCTCCGTTATTTTTGTTGAAAACATTTCTTCCAGACACATAGCCTGCGCCATTAGCTGAAGTTCATCTTCGTTTGACGCTTTGGGTTTCCCCTTTTTGTACTCAATTGGATATAATGAATAGGTTCCACGATGTCCATAGAGCTTCACTCCATCTTCACATTTGTGAAATTCAACAATATCACACTCCCCACTCACACCCATGCTTCTTGAGGATACAGGAAGAGCTCTGACAACCAGAATATCTTTTCTCTTTTCTGTCAGATATGGATCATGCGCTTTTTTATGCATAAGTTCGCCAATAACAGTATGTTCATTTTCAGCCCACTGCTGCTCAACATGAATAAGCGCCCATTGTCTTCTGCAAAATTTAAAATGCTGTATTCCAGAAATCATCAGATAATCATCTTGAGAATATTCCATTAAATCATCCTTTTCACTTCTACCGTATCCGGTATCTCATCATCATTAATAGTAACTGTATAATCCTGATATTTTCTTGGATATTGTATATCATCATTTTTCTGCACTTTAACTGCATCAAATAATTTATAAGCAGGACAGTCACCAAGCTCTTTACTATGCTTAAAAACAATAAGCTCACGAACTGCCATCTTTCCTCTTGCAGCAGAATGGTCATTTTCAAACATATTTATTATTGCATTCCATAACAATTCTAGATCTTCCTCAGAAAATCCAGTAACTTTTCTTGCAAGATTTGCTGAAATATAACCTTCTACACGATACAAGCCATATGGAACAATACTCTTTCTTCCCATCTCGTTACTCTTATTCTCAGCATCTTTTTCTGTTGTAATGGCAACTCTCGTAATAGTTACCTCCTGACTAATAACAGGATCAATACTTCTTGCAAATCCAAGCTGTACAGGACCTCTTACCTGCCCACAATTCAATGAAGCTTTAACAAAAGTCGTCATTACAGCACCAAATGCACGAATATCATAAAAATTTCTGCACATATAATCCCTTAATTTTATATCTGCATCCTTATCTGACTTTTTTAGTTTTTTTAATGCTTCTGTAACCTTTTTATCTTCATCATCATTTATACCAAGACTTTTGCATGCCTCCCTGTCACTTCTGTTAAGAGGAACATTCTCCTTGATATAAATTTTATATCCATCTTCGTCCTCCTTCACAGTCTCTATGTAATTTCGGATCTTACGTTTTAAGCATACATCAGTTACAATTCCTAAGCCACTTTCCGGATCAATTCTTGGCATATTGCCAGCATCAGGATCCCCGTTAGGATTTCCATTTTCCACATCAAATAAAACAACAAACTCATATCTGTTTTTAATAACCTCTCCCATTTATTTGTTCTCCTTTTTTTCATACTTCTTTTGTGTCTGATGATAATATCCCAACATGAATTTTCCTTGTTCTTCTAAAGACAAACTCCGTGGAAATAATACTAATTTTTCCATAAGGTTTCCTATTATTTTTTCATAAAAAATCTTAGAACCGCTACCTTTTTCACGCTCAAGTTTTTTTATATGACTATTTTCTAATTTAAATAAAATTGGAAAAACAGATGCAGGCGTAGCACATGCTGAATTAAAATACCTGTCTTTAATTGTAGCATTTATTCCCTGATTCGCCTCCTTTTGGATTGACTCCAAGACTGAAAATAATCTTCCCAATACGTATGCAGTGTCATTGCATGTTTCTTCTAATCCCATGTAGTTTTCTCCTTCCTTCCATGAATAATTTTTTATTAAATAAGCCTTGATAATTGAAGCTCGTCCCCATGTAACATTTCCCTGCTCAGATCGTATTCTGATAACAGTGTCTGTATAAAGACTTGCAGGATATCTGTTTCCCGATAAAATACTTTGAAGTACCATTGCAGACATATTAGGGATTGGAGTCTTATCCTTTGAATTAGGATTGACAGTCTCTCTTAACAATTCATATACGCTCAGATATTTCTTTTCCACCCACAATGGTTTCACAATATCCAACCGTTTATAATGTTCTTTTATATTTTTTAAAATATCACCAAATGTGTTTTGATAAAAGAAACGAACAGATAACCTCGCAGCATTCGGTGCAAGGCATAAAATATAAAATGACTGCTCAAAGTCCATCTTAACATTATCTACATCCACATATCTTGATTTTTTCAAGCTGTCAAATATTCTTTGAAGCTGTTCCTCATTATCTACATGAGGATTCATAACAAAACTAAATGTTTTCTGATATTCTTCCATGCCATTTTCAGCCCAATAAACCACCATGGAATCACCTAATTGAAATATCTTATCCCTATTACTCAACAAATAATTCAATGCAGTTGTATATGCAAACTCCGCATTTTTTCCTACAGGTGCATTATAGCTCTGTTCCTTGCCATAAGATTCAAATGCCGGTGCATTAAACGAAACCAAAGCAGCTCCACTTGTCTGTGCTCCTGGAACACCTTTTATTCCACGATGAATTCTTGCTATCTCCGTTTTTTCACCAGTTGCAAGACAAATACCATCATTGGTATTTTCTGTCTGATGTACAACATAGTTGTCCCAAATTTTTTTAATTGTATCATTATCCTGTGCGAAATCATTTCCCATACAAAAGATGACATTACCACCCTCATTTAATTCATCTGATTTTTCTCTCACACATGCATTATCATAAGCCGTCTCTGGATCCCATAAATTAAAAAAATTACAAATTGCATTTGCCATAGGCTCATCAACATTCTTTAACAACGCTAAATGTTTTTCCTTCGCTGCCTGAAAACACTCCTGCACCCTTGCATTTGTTCCATTTTGATCAATCCCTAGCATGTATTTTACATTATCACAGAGAAAATTAGCTGCCACGCCCGATGAACGTGTAACCATTTCAGGAACACTCTTCGCAACCGGAAGAAAAACCTTCTTTTTTCCACTAGTCTGTTCTGTTTTTAGTGGATAAATTTCTTTGATTTTCCCATTAGGATTTAAATCTATTGCATAAGAAACCTTGGCCTGACACCAGCCTCTCTTCGGCACCAGATTATTCTCTGCAAGATTCTCATATTCTTTCACTAATGCCTGTAAGATCATCTTATCACCTCACAGTCCCTTAAATCTATTACTCCACGCTTCATCACTGCTCTAAAAAACATTGGACTGATATTGCCTCTTTCACAATCACTATAATCCATATCATATAGCATAAATCCCAAATCTTTCTCCGGAATATTATCATAAAATGTATGTATATCTTTCTCTTCACAAAGGCAAAAATTTGCCGGAAACTCACGACAGCCAAAATATGGCATATGATGACATTCCCCACGCTTAAGTCTTCTCATCATAATATCCTTAAATTTCCCGGGATTATCTGTATTATTTGCTTTTTCCGTCATCTCAAAATGTGCCTCTATAACATAAGACACATCCTTCAAAATAAGAGATGCCCTCTGTACAATATCATCCTTTGTACTTATGTACAAAGGCTTATCCGCACCATTATATACCTGTAATATATTATTTGCGGAAGCTTTACTTTTTATCTCATTTCTTCTGACACTGGTAAATCTGATTGGATTTTTCACATAGATTTTATCAATCACCCAACTCAATCCCGGATGCCAATATATCGCCTCAAGTATTCCCCTTGCTGCCGATGGAGTCATAACATCATATGAGCATCTCTCAACCTTCATTTCCGGTCGTGAGAATAATGCATAATCTCCCCATACCTTAACTCTTACACCTACTCCCATTTACAGGACATCTCCTTCCTCATAACAAGCTGCAATGTAGTCTCGTGGCTGATAATAAAAATCGGTATTATAATTTGATATCTTGTCACTTATCCACGAATGATACACTTTCCATATACCATGAAGTATCTCATCATCACTAAAACAATCCTCTATCAATCTCTCATATACTTCGCCAATATCCCAGTAATCCGGAATCCTATATTTACAATCATGTATATTATCATAATTTCCATTATTCATACTGCATTCCGTAATAAACTCATCTGCAACTTTTTCAATTGGTTCGCAATGGAGAATATCTGCATATTTATATATACGTTTAATCCGTTCTTTTGTCAGTAAATCAACCACCTCATAACGTTTCCTTTTAATCTGCCTGCCAATATATTCAATCAGACTGCATGTATAGAATAGATTATTATTATTTTTAACCGCCATAAACAACCTCATTTCCAACATATCTCAAAGTACTAAGCGCACTTACCGTATGAAAACTTATTTGATGAGTCGGATGATTAAACTTCGCCAGTTCCCAAAAAGCTGCTCTGCTTATCTTTCCATCAATATAATTCTGTATATAATTATATATTGTATCATCAGCCATAGGTCCTTCAACAATATCATACGAGTGCGCTATTCCTCTTCTGCAATCAACAATAAAATCAAGCCATTCTTCTGTCATTTTTTCAAATACAAGATACTTAAGCTTTGAATTTTCAGTATATTCATATTTATTCAAATAGCCTCGCGTTCCATATCTCGTTGCCCATCTCACTGCCTGCTCTGGCATCTGTGTGCAATAAAACCCAAAATAAAAATCCTTGTTATAACGAGCTGTTCTAATTTCAGGAAATTCTACTATTTCTTTACTTCCATGATATAAAATCATCACCCTACTCCTTTATCTAATTTATTTCACGTACATTATCTTCTTATGTTTTAAATAATACTACTTCAAACATTACTAATCAACACTTTTCAATTTTTATTTAAAATTTTATTGAAATAATTCAATTCATATTGTACAATTACATTTGTCAGGCTAATCCTGTGGATTGAAATAATAATATTTTTAATAATGCAAATAAATGGCTGTGTTTATAATTCACACAGCCATTTAAATTACAGATATAAATCCATTCCAGATTCCACAGACAAATTTAATCCCTTGTCATCTGTATACATTTCTTCATCTACCAATTCATAAAAATTCTCTATATCCGATGTTATTTCCTTAATTATACCAGCACCATACAAAGTATCAAAAAGCTGATTATATATCTGAACACAGTACTGGGATGCCTTTCTCATTCTGGCTTTTCCATAACCCTGATTTTTTATTTCAAATAATAAATCCTTAGCTTCCTGCTCTATCGTAATAAATACAATTCTTGTATTTTCCTCAATCAAATGAAATTTTTCTGATACCGTCTCAAAATTATATTTCCAATCCTTGAATTCGCCTATAATATTCTTTTTATCCAAATCATTTTCTCTAAAATGATATAGCCTTTTGAAATATTCTGTAATGCATTCAAGATTAGAAATATCATGATAATCTTGCAATAACCCTTTAGTGATTGAGCTTTGCAGACTTTGTCCCGGCACTGTTTTCATTCCATTTATATCAAAAATATAAACTTTACTGTTTTCTTTTTTCTCAATTCCTTCTCGGTTGCATCTACCTGCTGCCTGTATTACCGAATCTACTCCTGCTACTTGACGATATACTGAATTAAAATCAAGATCTACTCCCGCCTCTACCAAACTTGTTGAAATAAGCACACATGATTTTGATTTATCACTCATTCTTTCTTTAATCTGTGCAAGTATCTTTTTACGATGCTTAGGATACATACTTGTTGATAAATGATACACACCATCACCACTTAACTGTTCGTAAAGCTGCTGTGCACATTTTTTTGTATTAACAATACACAGTGCTCTTTTTTCAGTCTTCAATCTTTCAATTAAAGTATCAAATTCGATTATCCCAAGATTTTCGTATATAACTCTTTTAAAAAATTTAAACTGCTCATTTATATTCGGGCATAATTCAATATACCGTCTGTGTTGATCAAATATACTGTCTAAGGCCGGTTGTGTTGCCGTACATAAAACAATACTTGTCCTATAGAAATCCATTAAATTTTCCATCATGGCAATGCATGGTTTCAAATATTCCAATGGCAACATTTGTGCCTCATCAAATATAACCACAGAATTCGCAATATTATGAATTTTCCTACACTTAGATGACCTGCTTGCGAATAATGATTCAAAAAATTGAACATTAGTCGTGACAATTACAGGTTTATCCCAGTTTTCGCTGGCAAGCTGCATCGGTTTTAATTCTTCAGAATCCCCATAATCGACATTACAATGATTCTCAAGAACATTATCCTGCCCAAGTATTTCACGAAACACCTGAGCATTCTGTTCTATAATGCTAGTATATGGAATAACATATATAATATGCTCCATTTGATGCCTGACTGCATGCTTTAACGCAAATGCCAATGAGGCAATTGTTTTTCCACCACCTGTTGGAACAGTCAGGTGAAACAATCCCCTATCATTCTCACCTGCTATCAGACAGGCTTTTAATATCTCAGTTCTTCTACCGTTTATCGAATTAAGATCATCATTTTCTAACCATGAACCAATATGTCTTTCCAGTCTTGCTAATAAAGATGCCATTTCTTCACCCGATGTTCGTTCCACATGGTTATTCTTCATAAAACTTTCTGTTTCAAGAAAGTCCGCATCAACAAGACATGAATATAACATCCTCATAAAAATCCCCATTGAAAAATGAGGATTTTGTGTTTTACAGCTCTCAAAAGGATCACTTTTTATTTGTGGAATTTCTACCTCCTGTCTATATGCCTGATAATCACATATTGATTTTCTATATCGTTCTTCAAGCTTATAGTAATCCATTAGTCCAGAATGATGTCCTGCAATAGCATATTGTAATATAGAATAATATCCACCTTTTTCATTACATAATCTCATTCCAGCAGTAGAATGGTCTACTCTGTCATTCGTATTAAACTGTATTTTATGTTGAAATTCTTTGGAATACTTACCTAGATCATGTAACATACCTATGCAATATCCCCACTCATATTTTCCAAATGATTCTGCAAATTTTCCGGCTAATTTGGCAGTTCCATCCAAATGATCAATAAGCCTTTGCTTTCTTTCTTCTTCTATATGCGCAATATATTCCATTTATATCACCAGATTCATCTTTACACTCCCACAATCTCATCAATCATCCTAAGCTCTTCCTCAGAGAAGCCTGTGCCCTCCATAACCTTTAAGTTTTCAAGAATCTGCTGTGGCTTTGAGGCGCCGACAAGCACGCTTGTCACGTCATCATCCTTTACCACCCACTTAAGAGCCATCTGTGCTAGTGTCTCACCACGTTTTGCGGCTATATCGTTTAGCTTCTTAATCTGCTCGATGTGTGGAGCGAGCTTTTCCTGATTTAAAAATCGTCCGTCTGTCTTTATACGGCTATCCTCCGGAATGCCGTTCAGGTAACGGTCCGTGAGCATGCCCTGTGCGAGCGGACTGAATGAGATGATGCCCTTTTGGCACTCTCTTGCAGCCTGCTTCAAACCGTTTTGCTCTATTGTACGGTTGAAGATATTGTATGAATTCTGATTGATGATAAACGGACATTTCAAATCAGTAAGAATCTCGCAGGCTCTCTTCATGGTCTCGCCATCATAATTTGACAGTCCGACATAGAGTGCTTTTCCGCTTCTTACTATCTGGTCGAGTGCTCCCATTGTCTCCTCAAGCGGTGTCTCAGGGTCCATTCTGTGATGATAGAAGATATCCACGTAGTTGAGTCCCATTCTCTTAAGACTCTGATCAAGGCTTGCAATCAGATACTTGCGGCTGCCCCAGTTGCCGTATGGTCCCTTCCACATATCATAGCCTGCCTTTGAGCTGATAATGAGCTCGTCGCGGTATGCCGACAGATGCTCCTTAAGGATAAGCCCGAAGTGCTTCTCTGCGCTGCCGTATTCAGGGCCATAGTTGTTTGCCAGGTCAAAGTGTGTGATACCATGGTCAAAGGCTGTGAAGCACATCTGCTTCATGTTGTCATACGATGAAAAATCACCGAAATTGTGCCATAAGCCAAGTGATACAACAGGAAGCTTCAGTCCGCTCCTGCCGCATCTGTTATATTTCATTGTGTCATATCTCTTTTCGTCTGCCGTGTACATATTTACCTCCCTCATAAATACATGATATTTAAACTGTTTTACCCGGTAAATTATTATACTACAGCAGACTTGATTTTTCTATTGTTAAATAAAATCCTCCGTCAGCTTTCCGTGCTTCTCATAATTTGTCACACGCGCTATCTTGTTTTCATCATCCACAAACACAACCTTTGGATGATGCTCCTTTGCTTCCTCCGGTGTCATCTGTGCATAGCACATGAGTATCACATGGTCACCGACTGCAACCTGTCTGGCTGCTGCGCCGTTTAAGCATATCATGCCTGAGCCCGGCTCTCCTGCGATGGTGTAGGTCTCGAATCTGTTTCCGTTTTCCACATCGACAATCTGGACCATCTCATACTCTAATATGCCCGCTGCCTCAAGCAGCTTTGTATCTACAGTGATGCTTCCCACGTAGTTTAAGTCAGCCTGCTTGACCACTGCTCTGTGTATTTTGCCTTTGAGCATTGTATAATTCATTTTTTATACCTCTTTTTCATATATCAATTTACTTTTTGACTGTCATACTGAAATAATTTTCTAAATATCACTTTTATCCAAACAGCAGCAAATTATTGTTACTATCCAATAATTGTTGCTGTTCAAAAATCATTTTTGTACGGCTACGCAATAAAATTATCAATCAGCCTTGTTTTTCCGATATAGACAGCGATTGCCACGAGTGTTGTTCCCTTAATCTCATCAACCGGTGTGATTGTGTCAAAATCAACCACATCCACATAATCAATTTTCGCAAGCGGCTCCTTGTTTATCTCTGCTGTGATTGCATCCTTTACCACTTTTGCACTCTTCTCGCCTGCCTCTACGAGCTGCTTTCCGATTTTTAAGCTTCTGCTCAGTACAAGCGCTGCCTGTCTTTCATCTGCGCTCAGATATGTGTTTCTTGAGCTCTTTGCCAATCCATCCTCTTCACGGATGATTGGGCAGCCGATGATTTCGGTGTCAACATTCAAATCCTTTACCATACGCTTTATGACTGCAAGCTGCTGTGCATCCTTTTGTCCAAAGTATGCGCGGTCAGGTGTCACAATGTGAAACAGCTTCAGGACAACCGTCTGCACACCTCTGAAATGAATCGGTCTTGTTTTTCCACAAAGCTCAGTTGTGAGGCCATTCATATCCACATATGAGCAGAAGCCGTCTGCATACATCTCCTCAGCCTCCGGATGGAAAATAATGTCAACTCCCGCATCCTCACAAAGCTTTGCATCCCTGTTTAAATCGCGTGGATAGCTGTCGAGATCCTCTGTAGGGCCAAACTGCATTGGATTTACAAAAATGCTCACTACAACCTTGTCGTTCTCACGTCTTGCCGCATCGATTAAGCTCTTATGTCCCTCGTGAAGATACCCCATTGTAGGTACAAAGCCTACACTTTTCCCCTCCTTCTTCCATTCCTTTACCGCTTCTCTTACCTGTTTGATTTGTTCGTATATTAACATTTTATGTCTCCTTATTCTTCGTTACTATTTTCGATACAATTTTCTATACTAATACAGTTTGTCAATTATTGTCTCATCCATCTTAAAGGTATGCTCCTCACCCGGGAAGCTTCCCTCCTCAACAGCCTTTTTGTAAGCTGTAAAGGCCTCATTCATCTCTTTTCCTACCTGTGCAAACTGCTTTACAAATTTCGGCTTCATATTTGCATACATGGCAAGCATATCCTGATATACGAGCACCTGTCCGTCGCAGTCTGCTCCCGCTCCGATACCAATTGTCGGTATACTTATGCTCTCAGTGATTTTTTTGGCAAGTGCCTTTGGCACGCACTCGAGCACCACTGCAAATGCTCCTGCCTCCTCGACTGCGCGGGCCTCGTCAAGGAGCTTCTGTGCTGCCTCTTCACCCTTGCCCTGCACCTTAAAGCCGCCAAATGCGTTTACTGACTGTGGTGTAAGCCCTAAATGTGCACATACCGGAATTGACGCATCCACAATAGCCTTTATCTGTGGACATACCTCCCTGCCACCCTCAAGCTTTACAGCCTGCGCATGGCCTTCCTTCACGAGTCGTCCTGCATTGACCACTGCATCATAAACCGATGTCTGATATGACATAAAAGGCATATCTGTAATAAGCAGTGTGTCCTTTATTCCTCTTGAAACTGCTGCGCTGTGATGAATCATATCCTCCATAGTCACTGAAAGTGTATCCTCATAGCCAAGCACCACCATGCCGAGAGAATCTCCTACTAAAATCGCATTGATTCCAGCCTCGTCTATAAGCTTTGCTGTAGAATAATCATATGCTGTGAGCATCGTGAGCTTCTCGCCCTTTTCCTTTGCCTGTTTAAAAGTTACTACTGTATTTTTCATTGTCCAATCCCTCTGTCTTTCTGCAGCAATCCGTTTTTTTAATATTCACGGTATTGTCAGCCTCTTAGCAATTCCATCATCTGAGTGTAATCCTTATCAGGATTCTTTTTTTCAGCAATATTTGCCAGTTTTGTACCAAGCATTTTGTACAAGCTGACATCATCACTATCGTCATTTTGCATACATGCGATATGTTTTTTCACTGTTTCAATATCGTTTCTCTCGATTGGCCCGGTCAGTGCGCCGTCACAGCCTGCTTCAAGTACATTTTCGATATTGCGCATCACAAGCTGACCTGTGGCTCTTACCGCCTCAGCCCTTGTAAAGCCGCATTCCTCCAAAAGAGTGTAACCCATATCAAGAACAGCAATCACCTGATTGCTCAGAATGCTCGCCGCTGCATGGTATTTTGCCTTTTTAGCACCATCGATGCGGCATACCTCATTTCCAATAGAACAAAACAGCCCGGATATTGCTTCAACCGCAGCATCCTGCCCTTCCACTGTGAAAAATGCTTTATTTAATTGCTCATATGATGAAAATCTGTTACTGAACGGTAACATTGGATGAATTGAACAGCATGATACACTCATGCTCTCCCTTCCGGAAAATGAATCGGATGATAATGCGCCACTGCAATGACATATAATCTGATTCCTTAGAGACAGCTCTTTTAATTGTTCCCAAACCGGTATAATAAATGAATCCGGTGTGGTGATAAATATAATCTGTGATTGATCCGCCAGTTGCTTTAGCGAATCAAAGCTCTCTGTCCTTGTAAACTCCGCAGCCTCCTTAGCTGCCGCAGAATCCACGTCATAATAGCCTGCAAGCTCTATGTCCTTTGTCCTTAGGTATTTACCTATAGAACAGCCCACTCTGCCTGCGCCGATTATGCCTATTTTCATGCTACCACCTTCTTTCCAAGCCGGTCAGACCATTCCATATATCGCAGCTGATATCATCTCCGCCATATGCCGTATGGCAGCGGTCGATTTATCCTGTGCGCGCCTGTCACTTTGCTGTCTGCTTTATATTCTGATGCAGCAATGTGCTTTTGGCCTTCTTGTGTCTGCCGGATATGCTCTGTCATAAGGTGACAACACATCCTCCATGATACAGTTTCCTTCGAATACCGTTCGAAGAAAACTATACCACATTGACTATTATTTAACAATCCCAAATTGATTAACTTTTAGTAACAATTAAGGCTTTTATAATATAACGTTTCTGAATTAGTCTTAAACTATCTCTACAGATTCCCCTTAAATGCTGCCAGTGCGCCATTTTTCTTAAGAATCAGCATGACAATTGCTGCAACTATGCTTCCGGCCACTGTAGAGATAAGGAATGGCACTATGTATATAAACATGCCTTCCGGCTGAATAAGCATCACATATTTTGCAAGAGGATACGCTGCAAGACCTCCGAGTATGCCTGTACCAAGCGCCTCTGCGACACATGTCGGTATGATTTTTTTGCTGAATCTGTACATCAGTCCACAGCACAGTGCACCTACCATGCTTCCTGGGAATGCCATGAGGCTTCCGAGTCCTGTCAGGTTTCTGATGACACTCGCACAAAATGCCACACCGACACCCCATACTGGTCCTAAAAATACTGCTGCGCATATATTTACCATGTGCTGTATGGGTGCACATTTGCTACCGGCAACAGGAAAGCTTATTAAGCTTCCTGCTACGGCAACTGCCACAAGCACTCCTGCCATGGCAAGCTTTCTGATTGAAATAGTTGATTTTTTAGTGTTCTTTTTACTTTCCATTACTTACAGCCTCACCTTAAAGTATATCGTAACTGTTCAGTACCTTCACAGTTGCTCCTACATAATATACGTTTTCCTACGAAATATGCGGTACCGTATATTTCTGTACTGAATAGTTATAGTATATCAATATACTCTCCTGCAAGTGCCTTGTTCATGCTTCGCACTGCACAGAACTTACCGCACATACTGCATGCCTCGCTGTGGTCATCCTCCGGAAGACGGTCATCCCTGATAGCCTTAGCTGTCTCAGGATCAAGCGCACATGCAAACTGTGCATCCCA
>ENA-OPXG01000890-OPXG01000890.1-human-gut-metagenome-genome-assembly--contig:-NODE-890-length-16827-cov-3.003876_pt1 | contig 16827 bp, 13 predicted proteins | sample MGYA00241519_ERZ502030 | MGnify/ENA primary metagenome ERZ502030 (study PRJEB25962, sample SAMEA2041937) | human gut metagenome | biome: human gut; feature: human-associated habitat; material: faeces...
TGGCTCTGCCTGAGTATATGATGGCAGGAAAACCGATTGTGGCAAGCAGGGTGGATGCTATTCCCAACATAATCCGGGATGGAGAAAATGGTTTGCTTGTCAAAGTGGATGACGATGTTGGAGCAAGTAATGCTGTGATGCGGATCTATCAGGAAGATGAATTGAAAGATAAATTGGTGACACAGGGATTGGAAGATGTACATAACAGGTTTAACGCTCGGAGAGTCTCTGAGGAACATGGGCGGCTATTTGAGGAAAGTTTAAGGAATTCGCAAAAATGAGCAGATTAAGGTTGAGAAAAATATAGGCGGTATGGGAGGTCTTTGTGTTGTTGAGCCTGTTGACCACGGTGATGCCGTGGCTATTTCATGGAGACCTATAATGAAAAAAGCAGGCATTGACATCTACTTTGTGCAGGACAATCAGTCAATGTCCACAGAGGGGGCTGCGCATTGTTTTCTTGTTTTGAGTGATGAGGCTGAGTTTTGCTACAAGGTCAATAACTTTTTGCATCCAAATGATGAGAGTGGCCTGGCTTGGAATAATCCGGAAATCGACATTGAATGGCCGGAACTGGAGGAAAAATACAAAGGCAATGTTAATGCAGAAAGCCATACACTGAAAGATGGCACAGGATTAAACCTGAGTGAGAAGAATCAAAAGTGGCTGGGATTAGGAGATACTTTTAAATTTTAAGGATAAGTGACAACAGATGAAGATATGTTCAATAGTGGTTCTATATGAGCCTAATAACAAAGAAATAGAGAATATTCTGGATTATTATGACAGTGTTGATAAAGCATATATTTTGGATAACTCTGTTGAAAGCAGAAAAATAATTGTAAATGATGTTTTGTCAAAGCGTAATGGATGCGTTAAAGAAAAAGCGGAGTATATTCATTTCCACAAAAATATTGGTCTATGTAAAGCATTAAACCACGGAATGAAACTGGCAGCAGATGAAGGATTTGAATGGGCACTGATTATGGATTCAGATAGTACCTTTAATACGAATGTTATTAATGCGTATAAAGACTACATTAAAGAACATAACTGCGAAAAGATAGGCGTTCTTGCACCAGTACATCTTCATGATAGAAATTTGGAGAAAAAATTTGAAGGTCAAAGAGACGTGTCTTGGGCAATGACATCTGGATGCTTATATAATATTAGCATATTTAAAACCGCTAATGGATTTAAAGAAGAACTTTTTGTGGATGGCTTGGATATAGATTATTGCTATAAAATCCGTAGAGATGGGTATCGAATTGTAGAGCTGGCAAATGCGCAGATTAATCACAAGCCAGGAGAAACTCGTGTATTTGGATTAGGGCGAGCCAAAGTAAAATATGGTGTGGCTTCACCGTGGCGGTATTACATGCAAGCTAGAGCTATAGTATGGCTAATATTGGAATATAGGGCAGTAAGAGAGATAGTTCGATACAGTGTGAAATGGGGAAAAGTACTCCTTTTGTTTGATAATAAAGGGGAGTACATAAAACAACTTATACATGGGACTAAAGATGGAATGAAACTATGGAAGAGTGCCCATGATTAGGTTGATTTTATGACAGAAAATTATAATTAAAATATGGACGCTTAACAAGTATAAAAAGTAGTATCAATTTAATGGAGGATATATTACGCATGGACATATCAGCAGGCATTGTCCTTTTCAACCCAGATATAAAAAGATTAAAAGAGAACATAGATGCTGTTATTGTTCAGTGTACTCATGTATATCTGGTAGATAATGGGTCAGGAAACATTGATGAGGTGCTTGAATTACTAAAGAAATATAAGAAATCTAAAATTTCTGTAATTTGCAACGCAAAAAATCATGGAATTGCGAAAGCACTCAATCAGCTTGCCAGTGCTGCACAAAAAGATGGATATGAGTGGCTTCTAACGTTAGATCAAGATTCGGTCGCGCCATATAATATTATAGAAGAGTTTGAAAAATACATAACTTATCAAGATATTGGAACACTTTGTCCGGTTATCTATGACAGAAATAAAGGGGAAGAGATAAAAGCAAAGGAAGGTAGTATAGAGATAGATGAATGTATTACATCTGGATCGCTTTTAAATATCAAAGCATGGAATAAAATTGGTGGATTTGACGAGAATCTGTTTATAGATGGTGTCGATTTTGATATATGCTATCGATTAAAGAAAAACGGCTATAAAATTCTATGCATTCAGAGCGTTGTACTTTTACATGAATTGGGACATATCGAATATCATCGCTTCCTTTTTTGGAGGGTCCTTGTAAAAAATCATTCGGCGTTTCGCAAATATTATATAGCTAGAAACATTATTTATATTGCCAAGAAAAGAAAAAGTGTGCTTTTGGTGGTAAAGGGCCTGCTACAGGAAATTAAAATGCTTGGTATCGTGATCTTATATGAAGAGGACAAGTTGAATAAAAGCAGATGCATCTGCAGAGGAATATATGATGGCTTTAAGGGAAAGGTTGGTGAATGATTATGGTAGTATTCGAGGGGGTTATTGTGGCATATTCAGTCATCAATCTTATACTAATGATTAAAAGATACAAAAGGTTCCACAGTATATACCCTGTTATAGCCGTTTTTGATTTGGTTATGGTAGTTCCGCTTTTTCTTGAAATGTTTCTTGGTATTCCAGATATACCAAGAGACGTATATATGAATTTTGTGCGTGCCATGGAAGATCAAACAACATTATTCATATATTGTTTATTTGTGCTGCTGGCCCAATTGATGTTTACATATGAATTAAAAAGAATCAAAAAATTAGATCGAAGAGTGACAAAAACTAATGACATACAAGAATTTTTGCTATTTATTCAAAACTTTAAGCAAAAAAAAATTGTAACATGGATTTGCTATTTAATCATAATAGCAAGTGCGCTTTCAATTGTGTTTGCCCCGAATCCCATGTATTTTTTGAGTTTTAGAAGTGTCTTTGGACAAGTGCCAGGTCAAATAGCAAATTATTCAAAAAATATTGTAACTCCAATTTTTGAATTACTTATAGGCGCAATAATTGCGTTGAAATTGTTTGATTTAAAAAATGGTTTCGGAAGTTGTGCTTTTAGAGCTGTTTTAATAGCCTTTTTTACAATGGTGAATGGAAAAAGAACTTATTTAATGATAATAGTAGGCGTTTTTTTCTTGATTGATTTATTAAGAGAAAATGACATAAAGAAGATTGCTCCAAAATATATTTTACTTTTTGGTCTAACCGCAGTCTACTTTTATGCTTATATGTATTTGACAGACAAGATTAGTTATAACAGTGATTGGTATTATGAGATGCAGGAGTATATTTTCCGCTCAATGCATGTTAGATTTTCTATTTATGCGGCACTTAACCCAAGTCGAATTCACATTTTAGACTACCCAGGGCAATCGATACTATATAGTCTGTTTTTCTTTGTTCCAAGAGCGATATGGACGAGTAAACCGTGGCCATATATTGATTACTATATGAGAGGTGTACTTGGATTATCATCACTAAGTGAAGTTACTTATCATATGCCGGCTTCTTATTATCCGGAATTTGTATCCAATTTCGGACTTATTGGTTTACCATTGGCTTTGTTATTTACGATTTGGATTATGCGTTGTTTTGATAAAAGAAAAATGGTATGCAAACTTTTAGGAACAGCTTTGATAACGCTTTTAAATGTGTATTACTATAATGATTTACTTAAAATAGTAGCGGCTTTTATTTTCTTTCTTTGCTTTACAGAAAAATACAAAATTGTTATTGGAAGACGATGATAAAATGAAGTATCAATACAAAAAACAATTGACAAAAATCAAGCGAATAATACAGAATCCTGGAAATATTAAGTATCTTAGCAAAAACAAGAAAATTAATGAATCAGGGATACTCCTTGTGATTCATGAATCACAGGAATTGGGAGCGAGTATTCTAGCACTGCATATTGCTGAAGAATTGGTAAAGAATGGAATAGGAGTTTATATTGTTTCAAGACAATTTGGGGTTATGAATGATAAGTATAGCTGTGTCGCTCCTACTCAGATTGCATTAACCAGAGGTTCATATGAAAGAATATGCAAATTTCTTTATGGAAAAGGTTTTAGAAAAGCATTAATGATTACCGCTTCAACTGGTGATCTTGTAAGGATAACAAAGAAGTGCGGGTTTAATGTTGTTTCTATGATTCATGAATTAGGCCAAGTTGTTAGAATGTTGCACTTGGAAGATGCAACAAAAGAAATGCTGGAATTTTCTGATAAAGTGCTATTCTCTACATCGATCGCAAAGGAACAAATTTTAAATGTTTGTGGAGTTGGTGACAACGATAAGATTTTAATAAAACCGCAAGGTACATATTTTAATAAACCCTCAACGCAAGAAATTGAAGAACAAAAGTGTTTACTCAAAGAAAAGTATCCAGCTTTAGAAAGTAAGAAAGTAGTAACAGGTATAGGAAATACGACAGAGAGAAAGGGATTTGATATATTCCTACGAACAGCGAATCTATTGCCACAGTACAATTTCGTTTGGGCAGGAAAAAAAGAAAAATACTATGAGGAAGCAATTGAAAAATATGGAAAGCCAAGCAATTTTGTATATTTGGGCGCTTTGAATTCCACTCAGCTTTCAGGATTATATGCGATAGCGGATGTATATCTTATGTGCTCAAGGTTTGATACATTACCATCCACCATATTTGAGGCGCTATTGTTTAGTACGCCAGTGATAGGAGCAAAATGTTCTGGAGGAATAATTGATATAATAAACAACCAAAATGGCATTTTAACGGACGAGGTAGATTGTAACCAATTTGCTAAAGCGATAGATGAGATCATGCTGAAGACGGACATTAAAATTAAAGAACACAGTAATTCGTTTGAAGAATATGTAAAATATGTCATAGGTATATTCGACTAGAAAGTGAGAATTTGTTATGAGGGGAAAAGCGACACTTTTAAATATAATATCAGGACTGCTCCTTCAATGCTGTACGCTTATCAGTGGATTTGTTATCCCAAGAATAATTCTTACATATTTTGGATCTAATGTTAATGGTTTGGTTTCTTCATTAAATCAGTTCTTAAGCTATATTACTCTTGTTGAGGGTGGAATATCAGGAGTCATTATTGCTAATTTATATAAGCCATTGGTTGATGGAGACAATGATAAGCTGTCATCGGTGATGGTGACATCTGATAGATTTTATAAAAAGATTGGTTGCATCTTTATTGTATATTCAGTAGCTTTAGCTTGTTTATATCCTGTGATTTTCAAACAAGAGTTTAGCTATCTGTATGTTGCATCTTTAACAATTGTTTTGTCTATAAACTTGTTAATTCAATATATGTTTTCGCTAACGTTAAAAAATTTATTAACGGCAGATAAGAAAACTTATATTGTGAACTTCACACAGATGGCAATTACTTTATCCAATATTGTCTTGGCAGTTATATCTGTTTGGATTTATCCGAGTATTCATTTTTTGAAGCTAATCAGTGGATGCTTGTTTTTACTTCAACCAGTGATTTTTAAGAGCTATTCAAATAAGAATTATAAAATCAATTGGAAAGCTAAAATAGACAATTCTCTTATTAAAGAACGGTGGAACGGCTTTGCCATCAATTTTGCTGCATTTATTCATAATTGCACAGATATAGCGATTTTGACAATCTTTACAGATTTGAAAACTGTATCAATTTATAGTGTATACAGCCTTGTGAGCAATGGGTTAAAACAATTAATAAATGCGTCAATAACTGGAATTTCAGCTACGGTCGGACAAGCCTATGCAAAAAATAATTATGATGAATTGAATAGAAAACTTGACATATATGAATATGTTGTGTTTTTACTTGTCTTTTTTATATTTACCGTAGCAGCATTGCTAATAACGCCGTTTGTTCAAATATACACAAATGGAGTTAATGATACAAATTATTGCCAACCATACTTTGGTGTATTGCTTTTAATATCAGAAGCGTTATATTTAGTTAAATTTCCCCATATGAGTTTGGCTTATAATGCCAATAAATTTAAGGAAATAACTGTACCATCATTTATTGAGGCTGGATTGAATATAGTGATTTCTGTTGCATTGGTTCATAAATTGGGCTTAGTAGGAGTTACAATAGGAACGATTGTTGGGATGAGCTATCGAACCATTTTCCATGTCTATTTTACTAGTAAGATTATTCCGGATAGAAAACAAAACATTTTTTACGTAAAGTTTTTTTCTTTTACAGTAGTTGCAATAGTAGGTTTCTTAATATGTTATATTTTCTTTCCTCTTGAGGAAATCTCTTTACTTTACTGGATAAAATATGCAGTTATATATTCCATAATAATTGGATGCTTGTACGCCGCATTGAGTGTGATTTTCTTTAAAAAAGAATTGAAATTTTTTGTCAAGTATCTGACGAAATAAACATAAAATACAATCGTAATAATAGGTAACGTGAGAAAGGGGAAAAAATATATGCAAGAAATTGACCTTTTGCAACAAAAGAAGATAATGATTGACATTATGATTAAAGTGGATGAATTCTGCAATAAAAATAACATCAATTACTTTTTGGCAGATGGAACTATGATAGGAGCCGCGCGTCATAAGGGATTTATACCGTGGGATGATGATATAGACATAATGATGCCAAGGTCCGATTATGAATTCTTTATAAAAGCATTTCCGGGTTCATATGAAAATTTAGCTTTGGCCTCTCCTTATGATGAATCCCCGATGTATTACTACGCAAAGGTTTATGATAAGCGTACTATAAAAATTGAAGAATTGGACTATGGTACACATAAACCATTAGGAATTGATATTGATGTTTTCCCGATTGATGGAGAACCAGATAACTATGATGTCTTTATGAGAGATTATTATAGGAGAAAAAAAATCTTGGGAAGATATTGTAGAATTGTTGCTTTACGTACTAACAAAGAATGTTCTTTTAAGCAAAAAGTGAAGAATGTTGTTGCTGAAATTTGGAAGAAAACGATTGCCCCAGATATTAAAACGCTAATAGATGAATATAATTGTATTGCTAAAAAGTACAATTATGATAATTCAAATTATATTAAGACGTTCCATGGGCCGTAACAGCTTCACCGCTTGGTTTTCAAAAATCACCTGTTGATAGCGGTGTTACTTCTTCACAAATTGGTATACGCCATATTCTGGTGACGTCACCAATCCATGCTTGATAAGATTCTTGATGATAGAGGATGCACGCGATTTCTGAACGCCATATAGCTGTGCAACGTTTATGCTGCGAAACTGATATTGATACCGATATCTCTTGAAAAGTTCAAGCGTATTATACCGTATTTTATCAGTACATTCCACCGCTTTATGCAGTCACATGGGTGGCATTCTCTTTCACCGAATTGATCGTATCCATCAGTTCACTGCCCGTTTTGCCATCAAACAGGCGGGTAAACAGGATGGGCTGGTCAAAGGGTGGTTTCATCAACACCGCTTTGCTTTCCACATAACCGTTCTGCTCGATGTAATGAATAACCTTCTGCACGAACGCGATCTGCTTTGCATTCAGCGATTCATCGTTGATGAACTTGGAAAATGCCTGCATGGCAGCATCGTGGTCCAGCTTTGCCACTTTACGCACCAACAGACCAAAGGGTGTATCCCGAAACTCCCGTGCATAGTCCTCTTTGCTGCCCAGCTCACAGGTGAAGATATATTCCAGCTCGGTGTAGTCGCCCTGAGAAAGTGGAATGTTCTGGGTCAGCTTGTGGATGGCCAGCGTATCGCTGCGGTGCTCCATGATGTAGCGGTTCACACGTTCCCGGTACTCGCCGAAATCGTAGCCGGAATCCAGCGTTTTGCCCTCGGTCTGTTCCAGTACCGGGTCGGCAAGGGCCGTGTAGACAGGCTTTTGCCCTTCTACACCGTCCACCAGAAACTTGATAAGCTCCCGCAGTTCCTGCCGCATTTCCTCAAAGCGGAGCAGATCATGCGAGGCCAAAAACTCGTCCGTCTGCACCTCCCGGATGAGGGGCAGCTTTGCCTGCACCTGCGGGATGGTAGCTTTCCCTTCCAGCAATGCCGCTGTGCTGCGCAGCTGTTTCTGGGCGCGGCCCAGCCCCGGCAGACCTTCCAGTTCACAAAGCAGCAAGCCATACACAAAGTTATCGAACCGTTTGGCGGCTTCATCTTTGTCGTCCAGCGAGATGAGCGGTGCCACCTCTTTCATCAAGGTGCCTTTGTCCGTTTCGGTCAGGCTGACAAAGGCTTCCGGCTTTTGATAGTGTTCCACGGCCTGTCGGTGCAGCCGCACGGATACCAGCTCCGGGTTCAGCGCTCCCACTTCGGCACGGCAGGTTTCTGTTAAAATTTTACGCCAGTTCTGGTAGTTTTCGTCCCCATAGGCTCCATCCTGCAAGGCCGCAGCAATGCGCACCTGCTTGCAGAAAATGCTCTCGGACAGGCTTTTGGTGTCCGTGCTCTCGTAGCCGTTGGGTTTCTGACGGAAAAATTCAAAGTTGCCGCAGTAGTCGAAAATCAGAAACCGCCGTTTGCCCGTATATTCGCCGTCGATGGCATCCACGCAGGCAAGGGACGGGCAGAGCCGCGTGCCACGGCCTATCATCTGCCAGAACTTCGTTTTGCTGCGCACTTTTTTGAAGAACACCAGATTCGCACACTCCGGCACATCAATGCCCGTATCCATCATATCCACCGAGACCGCAATAAAAGGCGGCTTATCCGGCTGTTTGAAATCGTCAATGATGGACTGTGCATAGGCGTCGTCGCAGACCACCCGCTGGATGAATCCCGGGTACTGGGTCTCCAGCTGCGGGTAGAGCTTGCCAAAACGCTCCCGGATAAACTCCGCATGGCGCTTGTTCTGGGCAAAGATGATGGTCTTGCCGATGCGGTCACCGCCCGCCGTCTGGATGCCGCGTTCCATCAGGTCTTGCAGCACCGTGTCCACGGTGTTGGCGTTGAAGATGAACTTATTCAGCTTTTCGGATGGGATAAAGGTGGGCAGGGTGTCGTCCTCGGCAAAATCGTCCTCGTAGCGAGCCTTATCCTCCGGTGAAAGCTGGTCGTAGTGGATGCCCTCTTCTGTGAATTTCGTCTTGACCTCGTAGTTGTAGTAAGGCACCAGCACATGGTCGGTGTAGACCGCCGTATCGTAATCGTAGGCGTAGGTGGGGATGCCGTGTTCCATCTCGAAAAAGTCGTAGGTGTTGCGGTCCACGTCGGTTTTCGGGGTGGCGGTCAAGCCCACCAGAATGGCATCGAAATAATCAAAAATGGCGCGGTATTTCTTGAAAATGCTGCGGTGGCTCTCGTCCACGATGATAAGGTCAAAATGTGCAGGCGAAAACAGCGGCACGCCGTCCTTGGTCTTGGCGTTGTCGATGGCGTTGAGCATGGTGGGATAGGTGGAAAACACGATGCGCGCGGCCTTATCGTCCTTGGAGGAGCACAGATTGCACAGCGACTGGTCGGGCAGATACTTTTTGAAGTCGTCCTTTGCCTGCTTGACCAGCGCGGTGCGGTCCGCCAGAAAGAGCACGTTGGTCACATGACCGCCCCGGCTCAGCACATCGGTCAGGCTGGACGCGGTGCGGGTCTTGCCTGTGCCCGTTGCCATGACCAGCAGATTGCGCCGGAAGCCCTGCGCGATGTGGGCGCAGACAGCCCGGATGGCGTTTTTCTGATAGTAGCGGTCGGTGATTTTGTCGTCAATTTCGATGGTGTCCAGCGGCTTTTTCTCGGTGCGGCGGTTCATCAGTTTCTGTAAATCGTCCTTGCAGAACACCCCGCTCACGGCACGCTGCGGGCCGCTCTGCTCATCCCAGAAATAGGTGGTGTAGCCGTTGGTGGTAAACAGCATCGGGCGGCGGTCAAACTTCTGTTCCAGACAGTCTGCATAAAGCTGAGCCTGCTTGCGCCCGATGTTGGGGTCTTTGGTGCTGCGCTTGGCTTCAATGACCGCCAGCGGCAAGCCGTCCTTGCCCATCAGCACATAGTCCGCATAGCCCTTCTGCCCCAGCACGCCGTTCATGTTGTCCACTTCGTACTCGGTGCGCACATCGGCGTCCGGCCCGGTGAACTTCCAGCCCATGGCCTTGAGGTCGATATCGATGATCTTCCGCCGCGTTTCGGCCTCGGTCAGGTCGGCGGCGGTGAAACTGCGGCTCTGCTGGTTCTGCTGTTTGCTGGCCGTGTACGCCGCCGAAAGGCTCTCCACCTGCTTGCGCAAGGCTTCCAACTCGGCATCTTTCTGGGACAGTAAACTTTCCTGCTCCCGGATCTTCTTTTCGTCCAGCGCCACTTTCTCGCCGGGGATGGCTGTTTCATCAAAGGAGCGCTCCACATAGTCCGTGCCGTAGCAGTAATCCACCCACTGGATGAAATCGAACAGCCCCCGCAGGCTGAACACTGCATCCGCCGCCGACACACTATGCCCCGTATGTACCGCCAGATTGCCCGCCTTCACGATGCTGGGCAGCACGCTCCACACATTGCGGTCCACTGCGAACCGGAAGCTCGGCTCGTGCAACAGGGATTGCAGGTTGTCCTTGTAGGGCATCGTGATGGTCTTGTCTGCCGCATACACCCACTTCACCGCCAACTCCAACGCCTTCCGGCACCCCACCGCGCACATCGCCGGGGAGGTGGAGAACACTTTCTCGGCCTCGATGGCAGAATTGGCAAAGAGGGAGTATTCATTTTTAGCCAGCAAATACGAAAAATTTGACATAATTGAATGCCTCATCAAAGTAGCTGCGTCACTATATCATTTAGACGCCAGCGTTCGTCTCCGCCTCTTCATTCATTTCTAAATGCATCGCATTCCCAGCCAGATTGATTAATTGTTGCAATATGGTGACTGCTTTATCCGAATTTATCACATCCACAAGAAAAATTTGAAAATCTTTGCGAGATTTAAAACTATAAATATAGCCATTTCCGTATTGTGGCAACTGATTTGCAATATCGCTTTCTAGAACAACTGTTACAGGATAAATAGTTGCATCGTACGCAATAAACATTAATCGAAACTTGTAGTCTTTATTGTCAGGCGTTTCCAAGCATACTTCAAATTTCTTTTGCGTATTACCCATTTCTCCCAAACGACTTTGAATATCTATATGTTGTTCTACTGTCTTAGTTTGAAAAGCAGTCAACAATGCAGCTGTACCGACTTCTTTGGTTTGCGTAAAAGAACGAATTGGACCATCATATTCTTTGACTTCACATTTGACCATTCCCTGCGTTATTTCGCTCAGTTCATTTCCAACTTCTTTAATAACTTTATCAGGCGCTGTCAAATCAACCTTGTCAAAACTTAACTTCTCTTTTAATGATAGCATATGATCCATACTTAATCCTCCATTAATTGAAATACAATCGGTAAATGGTCACTGATTTCTTTATTTGGATGCTGATTTTGAGTCACTAAAGAAACCGTTTGTGTTTTTGTTATGATTTTTAGTTCTTTATCAACAAAGTTGCTTCTCAACCGGGGACGAACTATCACTTGATCAAAAATATTCCAGAATTCATTTTTCTCCTTGTTACCTTTATAATAGTATGTTCCAGGTGGATAATTAAAATCTCCCAACAAATTCCACATAGGATTATAAAACATTTTATACTTTGCGTTATAGATTGTTCTTGATATTTTTTGTGCTTCATCTGCAACGGGAATTCCATGAAATCCAAATGCTCCCAAGCACCCATCATCGTATGGATTTTGATTAAAATCTCCAACGACTACGGTCTTATCAATTCCACTTTCCTTTTCTGCAAGCTCAATATCTTGAACCACCGACTGGAAAGCAAGTGTTTGTGTTCGTTCATCTGTCCACATCTGACTTGGAAGATGAACTCCACACAAAAGCAAATCATCATCTACAATCTGCATAGAATAATATCTGCTTTGGCGGCTTTGCCGAACATTTTTAGTATTCCCGAGAATTGTAATTCTTTCACATCCAACAGATGGATAAACATTCATTCGGACACCATTTAAATCGAGATTGTAAAGCAAGTCCTCAATGATGTCTTCATATTCTGCAAGAATAACAATGTTTGATTTTTGCTCCACGATCATACTGCAAAGAATTTTATTTATATCTTTGGTATTATGCGTATTCCAAAATAAAAATCTCACGTTCCTCCATCCTCATCACCAAAATCTTTTACTTTGCTTCTTTCAACATCCCCATTCTAATTAGAACCTGCCACACCGAAGCATACGCTTCCGCTCCAACCAGTTCTTTCAGCAGTTGTTCTCGAAGTTCTGGTTTCAGCTTTTGAATCGAGTTCATTGCTTTAATTACATCAAGCTTTGCCTTGTTATAATCTTTTTCTTCTTCAAAGGTCGTCGTCGTATGCTCCTTTCATGATAAAATGTTCTGGTTAACATTATTATACCGCTAAAATCCGCTGTTGCACAGCCTTTTATCTGAAGTTTGGGGCATTTTATATACAAACTCCCTCCGTCTGCTCACTTCGTTCGCATCCACCTCCCTCAAGGAGGGAGGCTTTTCGGCACCGCCACGTCAAAGGCTCCCTCTCTGAGGGAGCTGGCGCCGTCAGGCGGCTGAGGGAGTTACCCAAAATATTCCTGCATCAGCGCTTTTTTCATCAATTCTAGCTTATCAAGGCTCTGCTGTACGATTTGCTTTTGCCTGTCTGCACATTTCACAAATGATATAAAAGCTTTTTGCATTTCCATGGGTGGAACAATTTGACGATGCATCTTCATAATATTTGTATTTAAGTTTGGTTGCGTTCCTGCCGGCGCCGTTTTCCTAAAATATTCAGTCATTTGATTCAAAGAATATAACAAGAATATTTTATCGAGCTTTTCGTCAATATCTTCCATCGCAAGCCATCCATCGTGAATACAGCCATCAAATGTAATAATTCTTGCAAATCCTAGCGAAACCCCACAATTTGCAAAAATCAAGCTTCCCGCTTTTATCATACGGCTTTTTTTTACGCCCTCTTGAATAATATATTTCTTCGTAGAATTCAAGTAAATGTTTTCTCCAGTTGTCGCATCACCGATTTTAATCCAAGGAATAGTTCCTCCCAGATACCTTTCAATTGGACGTGGTGAACCGCCTCTAACAATCGTACACAATTCTCCAAGAGGATAAGTCATCCATTTCTTATTGTTAACATTTATATCTCCAAACATCTCTACAAACTGTGCCTTTACCAGTTCGTCCAGTTTGGCAAGCTGCTGTTTGCGAAAATTCACGAGCTGTTCAACTTTGTACAGAGTTTGAGCAATTTTGTTTTGCTCTGAAATATTCGGAATTTCTATTGATAATGTTTCTAACTTGCTCACAGCAAGACCGGGCTGTGCCGCACCTGTTGCATACTGACCCAAATTCATGGCGTTTATTGCATAATAAAGCCAATGCACATTCATTTCGATTTTTGGTTGTACAACGACTGCGTGCTCTGTTGCATGAAACTTTCCAGAGGCTAAATTAACATTTCCGCACAACGCCCCCTGTCTGCCAATCAACGGAAACTCTCCATCATGCGTATAATCTGCAACATATCCACGAATGCCGTTTCCTCCGAAACAAGGATACAATCCCTTGTTATATTCAGGTGAAATATCATTCGCTGATACGAATTTTCCTGCCTTTAAGAGACAAACCTCTCCCAACTTCGCCATCACACCATCTCCTCCAACACCTGCATATTATTCCGATTTTTCGTCATCTTTTTCCGTTGCCACGCTCTCAATCATTCCGGCAACCGTCTGCCCCAGTAGCATGGTACTTGCATTTTCGGCAGTGACCACCGGGCGGCCAGTCTTGGATTCGATCTCTTTCCGGGCATTTCCGGCCACTGCGCCTCCCTGTTTGGCAACGACACGGTTTTCTTCCAGTCCCTGCGGGTTCTGGGCATTTGTCAGCTCCGTTGTGGTGGCTTCTGCCAGCATATTCAAGGCCAGTTCCAGGGTACTCATGTTGTCGCGCAAGTTTTCCTTTTTCAGCCCTTTGAAGTTTTTATATTGCCGTGTGTTCATACCAGACCATGCCTTCGTCACCTCGTCCGTCAGAATGGCATACTCCTGCCCCTCTCTCACGCCGTGCACCTTCCATGCATCGGTCAGTTCTTTTCGGGCGCGGATGGTTTGCAACCGCTGGTTGATCCACTCCGGGGAGTAACCTTTTTGGGCGTAGGTATCGAGTGCGCGCTCGATGGTCAGTTCCGGGTCAATGATCTCCTCAATGCGTTCCCGGCCGACCATCGCCAGCCACATCTTGAACGGTTCTGCCTTTTTGGACGGCACCGACTGAATGATGCGCAGGAGCTGTTCCGTGTTGGCAACATCGGTCAAACGGCGTTTTCCGTCTGTCGCTTTCATTTTCAACTGGTGACAATTTGTCACCAGTTCACTGCCCTCGGCTTTCAAGCGTTGCTTCAACTTATTCCAATATTTTCGCCCGGTGTTGTAATCTCCGCTTTCTGTTAAAACCGTCACAACATCAACGATGGAGAAGTACCATTCTTCCTGCGTTTCATCCCATGCGGTACGAATCGGTCGGTCCTCAAACATTTGCAGTTTATCGTTTTCTGTCATCGCATTTTCCTCCGTCATACCATTTCTTCCAGTTCTGCCAAACCCTTGGTGATCTCCATTTCCAGCTCATGCAGGTCGGCCAGAATTTCCGTAGTCGAGGGGTACTCCACCGGCACATACTCGGTCTCTTTGTACTTATTGATGGACAAATCGTACCCGTTGGCGGCAATTTCTTCTTTGGGCACAAAGAAGCTCTGCTCAGTGCGCTTGCGGTCAGTTTCGGCATCAAGGTTATGGAACCGGGCGATGATGTCCGGGATGTCGTTTTCCTTCACCTCGGTGCGCTTGTCGTCCAGTGAGAAGCCGTCGGCTTTCATATCGTAGAACCACACCTTATCGGTGCCGCCCGCGCCGGTCTTGGTAAACACCAGCACCGCTGTGGACACGCCTGCGTAGGGCTTGAACACGCCGGAGGGCATGGAAATGACCGCCCGCAGCTGGTGGTTTTCAATCAGTTCTTTTCGGATGCTCTGGTGCGCCTTGCTGGAACCGAACAGCACGCCGTCCGGCACGATGCAGGCGCAGCGTCCGCCGGTTTTGAGCATCCGCAGGAAGAGCGCAAGGAAAAGCAATTCTGTCTTTTTGGTGTTGGTGACAGCCTTCAGGTCATCGTTGATGCTCTCGGCATCCACAGTGCCCTTGAACGGCGGGTTCGCAAGGCAAATGGTGTACTTGCTGCAGATAGAGTTTTGCTTCGACACGCTGTCCTTGTAGTCGATATCCGGGTTCGTGATGGAGTGGAGCATCAGGTTCATGGCCGAAATGCGCAGCATGGTGCGGTCCGTGTCAAAGCCGGTGAACATCGGGCCGGCAAAATGCTGCCACTGCTCCGAGGTCATGCTGTCCTCGTAGTGGGCGCGGAGGTACTGCGCGCTGGACACCAGAAAGCCCGCCGTGCCGCAGGCGGGGTCGCAGATAAAGTCGTCCGGCGTGGGCTGCACCAGCTCCACCATCATGTCACGGATGTGCTTGGGCGTGCGGAACTGGCCGTTCTGCCCTGCGGTTGCCAGTTTGCCCAGCATATACTCGTACAGGTCGCCCTGCATATCAAGGTCGGCAATGTCGTGGGTGTAAAGATCCTCCAGCCCGGTGATGATCTTTTGCAGCACCTGCGGCGCGGGGATCAGGAACATGGCATCGTCCATGTACCGCGCAAAGGCGGCATTGCCCTCGTCCGGGCGGGTGGGGTCGTCCTCGATCTCCACCAGCTCACCGTTCGCGTCAAAGTCCGGCAGACGGCCATACTTCATCTTTTTGATGGCCGGGAACACCCGTTGCTGCATGGTCAGGAAAATCTCGCGGGAGTCCTTGTCCTTGAAGCGGCTCCACCGCATAGACTGCCCTGCCGCGCTGGCCGGGAAGATGTGCTCCATCTTTTCGCCCGCCATGTTCTCAAAATCTTCGGTGGCAAGCTCTTTCTCGTCCAGCGACCGAATGAACATGAGATAGGTTAGCTGTTCAATGACGGTCAGCGGATTGGTGATGCCGCCTGCCCAGATGTCCGTCCAGATTTTGTCTACCTTATTTTTAATGGCTCCTGTTACCATGCGTTCCTCCTGAATGTTTGCCAATCGCAAACGTTTTACATCTTGAATTTTTGGTGATAATACCACAATTTTATTATAGCAGTGTACGATTGCATTTTCAACGTAGAGTGTTTAGCAGAAGTGCTTTCTTGATCGCAGGCAAGAAAGTAGTGAAACATTCAAACAGCATATTTGCGATATGCAATTCAACGCTGTTGCTGTTACATGAAGATGTTGAATTGCTATAAAACGGTAAAGTGGATTTTATCTGCTTTGCCGTTTTTTCTTTACATCTGGACTCCAACATGCCTTTGTGCTATTCAGCGATTCCATCGCGCAGCCTGCGCCGGGACGGTGCAGATTTGAAAGGGTTTGGGATTTCCCAACAAGCATTTTGCAACGCAAAAATAGCAGATGTATATACGTCTGCCCTGCTTGCGGATACAATGTCGTCGATGAAACAAAAATAGTTTCATCAAAGACGGTTATATGGTTGTGCCGATTTCCAAAAAATAGTAATATTGAAGTACTAACTGGGGCAAAACGCTTCATATTTTTGACTCCATACTCCCTCGCATCTTTCTGCGAACGCTTTCAAGTCTCCGATCTGATTCATACGATGCCATGGCATCGTAGAATTGGCTCGGATTTTTTATTTTGAATCATTGTATACAACACATGGACTAAGGGGGTGGGTAACTTGGACTACG
>ENA-OPXG01000912-OPXG01000912.1-human-gut-metagenome-genome-assembly--contig:-NODE-912-length-16546-cov-2.090292_pt1 | contig 16546 bp, 5 predicted proteins | sample MGYA00241519_ERZ502030 | MGnify/ENA primary metagenome ERZ502030 (study PRJEB25962, sample SAMEA2041937) | human gut metagenome | biome: human gut; feature: human-associated habitat; material: faeces...
GGAGTTTCCGCTCATTCCATCCGTCATGCTTGCATTACCGCCGCCAGCACCCCACAGGTCAATCTGATAGGTTGCATCAAACGGAGCAGTCCAAGAAGAAGTGGGATTGTTTCCGTCATTGGCTTTGAACGACTTGTCGGCTGCACGAACATTCTTTTCATCAATATAGAAGAAAACCTGTTCGTTGGTGCCGTCAAACTCTTCCATGTCGTAGCAATGATACTGGATAGCATTGCGCCAGAACCACTGCCAGATTTCCTTCGGGTAAGAATAATCGGACCATAATGCATAGCCGTGGTCCAGATAAGGCGCATAGTCCTCGTTGTTCTTGTCCAGATATCCGCGTTCATCGAGAGAAATGCCAAGTTCAGCCATCGTTTTGCCCTGAACATCAATCTGAGAAGGATTGCCGTTCATGTCATAGCGAGTAACGGTTGTCATTTGTCCCTGATACGGGGTATTGAGGTTAACACTCAGATGGTCGCTCTGGCTGAACACGGTACGAGAAGTGTCTCTGTGCTTGCCGTACGGGAACTCATTCACAATCTGATAGCGGGACATAATGTACCGAAGTCCATTAGGCGCTTCGATTGTCAGTTCTGGATACGCGAAGATAGAGTGCTTATCGACGCCGCAACTAACAAGATTGCGCTCGTTTGCATGGATACTGATATTGTAATCCAGCCACAACTCTGCACCAGTGTCGGTGTTATCTTTATCGATACCGCCGTTCACATAGTCAAAGTTATGAGCAAGGGTATTTGTGATGGTCTGGCTCTTCAGTTTCGTGCTGTTGTAGCCGCGAATATATTCCAGATACGGTTTGCACTGGAAGTAGAAATGCTCAGTACCAAAATCCATCGGGTTCGTTGCGGATTCAATATGCAGGCTCGTGGTAATGCTCCACTTAGCATATGCACTGTTGATGTCGAACGGATTACCATCCAACATCGTATCCTCAACGGGTTTGATATCGTCAATGGTGATGTAGGCGGTAAACTTACCGAACGGAGAACCGGAGTGCTCAGTTTCGATTGCATCAACAACCTGCTTCATTACAGAACTGTCATCTGTATTGATGTCGTATCTGGTTTTGACGATATTTGCCCAGTCTTTGTAGTTTTCGGTGGTCAATCCGTTTCCGCCGTTTGCATACCCGTTAATATTGATGGGGGCAATGACAGGCTTATAGTCGATGGATTCCGAATTCAAGTCGTCTTGGAATCCCCACTGCAATACAGGGGTAAGAATACGGTTTCCAGATTCCGTCAATTTACCGGGGGAGAATGTGATAGTCGTTGTATAAACGGCCACGTTCTTATCGGAAATCAACGGGTTATTGGAACCACCTCTGCTGGTATTCCAGTTATCTACTTGGTCCTGCGTTGTCTCAACAGACCAGTAATTCTGACCAAAATCGCCAGTCGCATCGCCCTCGCTGTTATGCTCCTGCATCATCAATGCACGGGCTTCCAGCATAGTTGCGGAAACGAAAGGTGCATCGACCTGCAACAGGCCATAACGGGAAGTATCGAATCCTGCGTTGTCAGCATCGCCGATTGCGCTGTAGGAGTTCTCGACCTTGGTTCTCTTTTCGTTAAAGCGATAGCTTGCAACGATACGGAAATAATATCCGGACCAGTTGTAATCTGCCGCGTGCAGTGTAAGGGTGATAGTAGTGTGTTTCTGAGCACACTGCTGGTCAGTGAAACCATCAGGACGCCAGAAATCGGCAGGCAGCCATTTGTTGTCATGAATCATACTTGCGGTCTCTTTCCCCTTTGCGAGGGTATCGACCGTATGTGCTTCAATGTCAACCTTGTTTACCTGACTATTATCTACGGTATTCAGTGTATAAGTACCGCCGAATGTGACGGATGTAGCAAGAGTCTGCCAATCGTCATCATAGGGGTCTTTGTACTGAACATCGTAGCTGTAGCCCTTATCATCAAGGCCCTTCCAGTAATCTGTTTCAAACACGAAGGTTGCTTCGTCCTGAGTCATAACACGCTGATTCGGTGCCTGCGTCATGGACATGGGGCGTTCTTCAATTTGAATGATACCGGAAGCTTCCGGAGTGATTACGCCGGGGTCGATGGTGGAATAAGTCTTACCCTCAACCTCGTAGTCTGTACGAAGCTGAATAGCGTTTCCTGTATATGCCAGCATTTGCAGCTGTACATCCACGGAACTGTGCGGGTAATTGTATACACCATCATTACCGTCATGGAATACCGGTGTTTTGATGATACCTGTTACGGCACCGTCTTCGGTAGTGAACTGACCGTAATGACCAATCTTAACCCAGTCGCTTAGAGCATTATTGGTATTGCGCAGGTCAACCACGCGGTAATACCATGTTACGGATTCATTGCTGATGGGCTGATTGTAGATGATACCGGAACCTTCGAGAACCTTAGTGGTCTCGCCTTCCCAGTAACGGTAGTTCTCAATAGGTGTTGCTTCGATTGTCAGCAGTTCCAGAGGAACCGTTTCGCAGTCGTTCCAGAAATGAGGAGGAACCTTTGCAACGATAGGACCGTATTTAGTGACTTCGTTGCCAGCCTTGTCATATACGCGGGCACGAAGAATCGTTTTACCGCCTACATAGATACAGGGCAGGTTAGAAATACAATACTGGTCTACGTTGTTGACTACACAGCTGAAATCGTCGCCTTCCTGCAGCAGCGCAGTGTTGTCCTCGTACCGGATATGAACGGTATATCCCTCGTGAATCTGACCATCGTTGAACAACTTTGCGTCGCTCAGCTTGCCGTAGATACGAGCGATACCGGTGGTACGAACGGACGGAGAGCTGTTACCGCTGTCTTTAAAGACAGTGTCCCAACCTTTCAGTCTGTCAGTACCAAGGTTCCAATCGTTGCCGTCTCCGGTACGGTATGCACCCAAATCACCGGTGGTGTTATCGAACAGAGCACCGTCTTTGGGGACTTTTACATCGAAGTATTTGCTGTTCCAGTGACCTGTGAAGTTCTTGATGGGTTTCCAAGTCGTGGAATCAAAGCCCAACTTCGTCAGGTCGAGGTCTTCCATCAGTTCGTAGCAATCACTCAGAGGATACCAGTAGCTGCCGCCGTTGGCGAGAGCCGTCAGAATCTTCTTTGCGTTTACTGCATTGACACGATGGACGAAGTGCGTCATCTGCTGGTCGGCTTGGTCAGCGGCACAGACTTCACACTGCTTGCGCTGAGAAATCCACATCAGGGTGTTAACGCAAAGCTGCATTTCTTGAGGAGAAGCGCGGTTAATATGGCCACCGCCATCATCCAAAGGAAGGTGACCAATCTGGTTCATAACAAAGTTGCCGGAACCAGCCAGATAGAAGTTGTTGGTGCCGCTGCGTCCATCGACGGTGGGCTCATACAGCTTACCAAGGCCAGCATTTGTGAAATCGGATGCGCAGCCGTTGTACTGAACCCAGATATCGTCGAATGCGACCTGACCATTACTGTGTGTCAGAGCAGCAGGGACTGTCTGCCCTACACTGAACTTATAAGGCCAGTTAGTCGGTGTACGGTGTTTGATGTCAGGATTGACCATTGCCTCTTCGTATGTGAAACCACCATTAGAACGGATACGAAGACTTTCAGAACCGTAAATTGTCGTCTTCAAGAACGGCCCATGCGAACCACCGGAAGACATGATAGCAGAAGGTACAGTCAGCGGGTCAACAATCCAACCGAAATACGCTTCATCGCTTGCAGAGTAGTAGCCGGAACCAACGAGGGTGTTTGAATTGTTTTCGCCCATCAGAGCGTTCATATTCCAGTGACCACCGCTGACTTCCCAGCTGTTTACCTGATAGTAACGAGTAGCAGTATCGTTCGGGTCAATTTTTCTTTCGTCATAAATATTGTTGGGGTAGCCACGACCACCACCATGTGCATCGAACCAGGCACCGGCATAAGCGTACATGGTATCGTGACCAATACCAAAGCCATAGCCATTGCCAATATAGTTCTTCAAGGCATAATAGGCTTTGCCAGACAAGTCAGGCTCCGAAAAATAGCATGTTCCCCAGTATACAGAATCGACTCGATAATTGCCTTCTGCATCCTTTAAATATCTGTTAGGGTCTGTGTTGAAAGTATTGCACGAAACAGTGTTTAAAGTGATGTGAGCCATGCCGTTTTGAGAATAACCATTTGTCGTGGCTTGATTTACATATTCTTTAATGGTAAGGGGGAATGTCCTCCCATCTTCCTCAACAGTATAGCAAAACAAAACCTGAACAGCATCCTTGTAGGAAGTGCCGCGTCCAGATGCTGGGATAGAAACCGCTGCACCAGTAGCAGTGTTACCTACGATATTGCTGTTGTGATAACGGAAGTAAACTGTTTTGCCGTACCATTCGGAGTTGATTTCAAGTTTTCCATCAGTTAATGTGAACGAATTATATTTTCTTGTTGCACCTGTAGGAAGACCGTCAGAATCCAATTCGTTTGCGGTAAAATACGAGCGAAAACCGTTGCCACTAATGCCAGACCAATACATATCAGCCTGCTGAGGAGTAACTTTTCCCTCTGCGAGCCAACCGCCTTTACCATCTTGACCATATAGCTTTGCATACATATCGGCGGTCAGGTATTCCATACCAGCAGACAAGCCGGTCACCCATTGGGGGTTAGTCTGGCTGTCAAGCTGCACGCCTGCTGCATAGGTAGCAATGCCAGAGAGGGCAAGACGCTGTTTCAACTTGTCTTCTACAGACAAGTCATCATAAGGGTCTTCGCTATTTTCTTCCATGGAAGGAATGTAAATGGTGATTTCTGTTGTGATGGTGTTGTCAAGTGCGTCATCGGTGAGTTTGCTTTCATCTGCACCGTTTGCAATCAATTCTTCTTTGGCGGCAGCAATATAGCTGTCGTCATCAATAGTGATTACACAGCGGTAAGTGGTGTAAGCATCATACTCATCGATGGTATGAGTGTAGGTATCAGAAGTTGCTCCCTCAATAGCTTCCCAGCCATTGGCCGTAAGAGTATCCTGACTCTCCTCGCTTTGTTCGGTTTCTGCCGACTGCACAGCAACATCATTTGTCGTGCTCTCGGTAAAAACAAATTCATTGTTTTCATTCAGCGTTGCAGAAGCATGTTCGTTACCCTTGTCAGCAGAAATAACGATATTGCCGTCCACGTTTGCTGCGGTGATTTCGAATCCTTCCAGCGCATAATTGCGGGTATTGAATTCGATGTTGATGTTGCTGGCGTCTGCTCCGATTGCAGCCATTGCATCGGCAACTGCACGATATAACTCGATACCGGACCAAGTAGCATCCGGATTGTCTGCCAATGTTTCGGCAGGAGTTTTATCATCGTTCAGATAACCGTATGTGGTAGGCTCTGCATCACTGTAATCGTACTCCATCACGTCCATATCGTAATCGGTATCCTGAGGCTCAATGAACCTCTTGTACCACTGATAATGGAGATTGACATCGTTACGATTCACATTGGCATTGAAAGTGACCTCATCGCCAATCTCGGCCTCGACTTGACCTTCGGTCGCATCATCAGCCAAACTGACAGCTACGAAATCACTTTCATCAACGTCAGGAGTTTCCGTCGCTTCCGGAACTTCTGTAGGCTCAGGCGTAGCCGTAGCATCAGGAGTTTCGGTGGGTTCCGGAGTGGATGTTGGAACCTCGGTGGGCTCCGGAGTCGCCTCCGGTTCTGAGGAATCCGTTTCATCAGGCATTTCTGTGGGGACGGGTGTCCCTACAGGTTCGGTAATCTCTTCTTCAGACGAAGAAGAGCTGGCAGAGTCTAACGCTTCAACAGTTTCAGTAGAAGTGCTTTCGGATACGGCATCCGTAACAAGACTACTGTCAGCCGTGATGGGTTCTGCTGCATAAGCGATTGTGGAGCTAAATGTAGACATCGTCATCATGACTGCCAAAACTGCTGAAGCGACACGCTGCCATGTTTTGCCTTTTTGCATAGCGTTCTCCTTTCAAAATATTGCCAAGTTATACTTTTACGCAATCTTGTTCACATATCTGCACATACATTTGCAAAATCGCATAATCAGCATACTTGGCGGTATCTATATTATGCCACAAATAGACGCAATAGTCAATCAAAAACGCAAAAAATAATAATATACAAAACAAAGGGGGCGCATGCGTTAACATGCACCCCCAGTGGGGAAATAGTGGAAATGGCAAACACTATATACCCCGTAATTATATTATACCACGCCTTGACGATGTAGTCAATCACCACTCTCCGGCAACATCATCTGTACCGCAAGAATTATCCTGCGTCCAGTCAGTTCCTGACCACTGTCCAAAATCCTTATAACGATTATCGTAATCCTCTGTACTGCCAGGTACGATATCCCCACCGCTCGGCTGCTGCTGCTGTGCCTGCTGCTGAGCCTGCTGCTGTGCCTGCTGGGCTGCCTGCTGCTGAGCCTGCTGGGCAGCGGCCTGTGCGGCTGCCTGAGCAGCAGCCTGCTTCTGCGCAGCGGCCTTCTGGTCAGCTGCCTTTACCGGGCAGTTGCTGCTGGTGTGACCGGTCTGGCCACAGTAGCTGCAGGTGACTGCCTTTACCGTAAGCTCGTAAGTGGAGCTTACATCCCCATCAGAATTGACTGCCATAATGGTCACATTCCCAGTGTCCTTGGCGGTCACATTGCCTTCCGCATCTACAGTAGCAATGGACTCATCGCTGCTCTTCCAAGTAACGGCCTTGTCCGTAGCATCCTCCGGGAACACGGTTGCTTTGATGGTGTGCGTGTTGCCAACGGTCAGAACGCCTTCATTGGAATCCAGCGTAATGGACTCGATTGCCTTACCGACGGTGACCTTGGTCTCGGCCTTAGCGTTTTCGGGAACGACCAGCATCTCGCTGTCCACACCGGCGTCCTCTGCCGTAGCAGTGGTGTCTGCCACGATGGTAGTGGTGATGGTGCATTCACCAACGCCTACTGCGGTGACATTACCGGACTCATCCACGGTCGCTACCGACTCATCGCTGCTCAAGTAAGCAAGCTTGACATCGGTGGCGTCCTCGGGAGTCATCTTAGCACCCAGCGCCTTGGTAGCCTCACCGTTGAGTTCCAGACTCAGAGTTTCGGGGGCTTCTACTCCGGTGGGGAGAATCACGACCTTGATATGGGTCGTGGAAGAAATATTGGCATCTGCAACAGATACTGTGATATCAGCCTCACCGGCACCGACTGCAGTGACCAGACCAGTTTCATCAACCGTGGCAACCTCTTCGTCGGAGGAGGACCAGGTGAGATTCAGTTTGGATGCTGCCTCGGCAATCTTTTCCTGCTCGGCCTTGTCGTCGGTGCCATACTCGATATTGAGCTGCTGGGTCTCACCCTTTTCCAGCACAATGTCGGTGGGCAGCCCCACTGAGGTGATATCGACGCCGCAGCCAACCAGACTGACGGCCATCGCGACTGCCATAATCAGGCACGCGATACGGGTAAATACCTTAACGGACATAGTCTTCATAGAGTTTCTCCTTTTTATGTAAATTGTATTTTTGGTTTCGAACATCTTTTGCCATGCGCGAACCTCCTTTGTGTTTATGGAGGGCCTATCTCTTACCCTCTGTCTATATTATACCACATTTATACGAGATAGTCAACACATATACAATATGCCGAATGTGGTATACCTTTATTATACATTTTTAATTTTTATATGTCCATTGCTTACGGTTACAATAGTTCTACAAAATATTTTTTCTTGAATGGTGCAATTATATCCGGAAAAAGCTGGCATATGATATCGTACATTATGATTGATATTTCCGACAGATTCATGTATGATAATAATACAAGAAAGCGTAGAATAAGCTTGCTGCAAATCATATGCTACTGAGGAGGTGCTGGTATGGCGACCACATCTATTACAAAAGAGTTTTTTATAAAAGACCAAAAGGCATTTGAACACATGAAGCGAGATTTGGATAAGGAAGTACCCGTTCACAAAATGGTTGCTGAATCTGCCTCTCTGAAAAAGAGCAAAGAAAAATTAGCTACCTTTGTATTTCGCTAAGAGCACCCCTTGCGAGGACATCTGAACATGGTCAGGTAGACCGGTTGAGATGTCCTCGCTTCTTTTTGGTGAGATAGATGAGGATACTGAAGCATTCTCGCATTGTTCTACAATTTTCTTTCCTTCCAAATGGTATGATTATGCTCAGAAAAGGGGTTGATAATATATGCCGCGAGGAAAACGCACTGTTGTATCCGTGGAAGACCGTATCCAGTCCACCTGCGCAGAGATTGAGTCTTTGCAGGAGAGAATCCACAGCAAGAAGGAAGAGCTTAAAAGCCTAAAGGCCGAAAAAGAAAAGTCAGATGCCGCCCGCATTATTGCAGCGGTTCAGGAAAGTGGGAAAAGCGTGGACGAGGTTCTGACGCTTCTGTCCCCCACCGAAACATCCTGAAAAACAAAAGCCTCCTCATACAAAGAGGAGGCAATTTTTTTGTTGGCTTTGAAGATTGACTGAAACGAATAAAGCTGATATAATATAAGAAATTCGTATTTGCCTGATGAAAGCATCATTCGAGAGCCGATGCCTTTATCGATTTCATTTCTTGCAAAAGAAATGACCATCAAGCGCTGTAACACTTGATGGTCGATGATTTTGAGAGATTTGAGATAAAGCATTTCAATCTAACTCAATCTAACGCAACCCATGCGGGTTGCAACAACAAACTTGTACAAACGAAGCAATAAGTTGTCATGCATTTTGTACAATATTTGTCTGCTTTTTCCGTTCACCTCTCAATGACACAAGAGACAAGAGGTATCTTACGAAGCATCTCTGTCTCAACTACTAGCGAGGCATCTCTGTCTCAACTACTATTATTATTATACCAAAATATTATCATTATGTCAACATTTTGGCATTCAAAATGATTGATTATTATCGAATAATGTGGTATATCGATAGTATAGGAAGTCAAAGAGCCTTGTATTGCCCACCATGGGGCGAAATAAGGCTCTTTTATTTTTCGCGAGGTTTTTTCATGACAAAAACAATTCCCCAAACACCACAAGGCAACACTCCTGCGGCACCTCAGAAGCGGAGAAGAAAGAAATTTTATCGCATGAAGTTTATTGATTCTTCGGATGTCATTTGCATCGCGAACAACTTTTACTCCTGCGACGAACTGTCCGCGCACTCGAATCGTGACCGCTCTGCCTTCATTCAGATTTGGATGATGGAGTCTGGTCGTAAACCGCATCTCGTCTGGACAGGATATCCGCGTGACCTTGAGACGTTTATGAAAACGAAGTTCAAGGCTGTCCTGAAATACAACTACTACATCACCAAGAATACTTTCTGCCGTCCCGCTCGTACGGAAAGCAATATCTTTACCTACAACAACATCGTTATTGATATTGATGACCACGAGTCCAGCAGCGGAATGGTTGCTTGGGAGAAGGATGTTCTGAAAACCGAACTGCTTTATGCTGCAGACGGAGAACTCCTTGATGTAGAAATCCCTCCCATCTCCGCTATCGTGGATACGGGTCGTGGTTTGCAGGTATGGTACTCCTTTGACGGCATTGCTGCCAAGAACAAGAAAGCGTATCGTCTGGTGACGGAAGCTATCATCAATAAGGTCCAGCAAGTCTGTGAGAAGATTCACGACGAGCACCCTGAATTTGTGATGAAGGTGGATGTTGCTGCCAGCAAGAATGCAGCAGGTCTTGTTCGTCTGCCGGGGACCACCAATGCGAAGACCAAGAATGTCTCTGAGATTGTCTATTTCAATGAGGAGATGAAAACCCGTAAGTTCTTTGGTCAGGATGGCTTGTCTTCTGTGCTTTCCTTCTCCGCATTGTCTGCGCCTGACTCCACCATCAAAGCGGGCAAGAAGAAAAAAAATAAAGTACCCGTGACGAAGGACGGTAAGCCTGTGCCTACCTGTGTCGTGGCAGATGCTCTGGAACGGTTGTTTGAACTGCGCAACTATAGCAAGGTCCCTGCAACCGGGATTCGCGACCTGCTCCTGTACATCTACTTCAATACGATTTTCCAGCATCGTGGTCCTGCGATTGCGATAAAGAAAACCATCTGGCTGAATTCCAAGTTTGCAAATCCCCTGTCGGAAACAGAACTGGACAATGCTGTTGGACATATTCCATCCAAGCTGAGCGAAGTCGTCTGTACTGATGGCACGACCTCGTATGTGCCGGGTTACATTCTTCCTTACAGCTACATCATCGAGACCCTGCAGATTACCGCTGCGGAGCTCAAACAAATCAAGCTGACTGTTCCCAAAGCAATCGCCAAGAATACCACCAAGAAAAAGAACGCCCGCGCAGTGAAGGAAAAGAATCTTCTTGAAGAGCGCAACGCTGTTCGTATCATGCACATCAACAACCCTGAACTCTCCATCACTGAGTTGGCAGCACGCTTCCATCGTACCAGAAAATGGGCTTCCAACTGCGTGAACTCCGCATTCGAAGGAATCATGGCTGGCGCTGTGTATGTACGCGGCCGCATCAGTAAAATGTCTTCAATTCCTGAACTTGCTCAGAAAGCTGTCACGACTGTGAAAGAGAGTGTTGAGAAGGTCAAGGAAGCAGTAGCACCGCGTTCACTGGATTCACCTGATGTGACGATACGTTATGTGAAGCTTCCAATCCCGATTCCACCTGTCTGGTTTGATGACCACAATGTGCAGGTCTGCGTTCTCTGAGCTTTTGGGTTAAGCGTTTCATCGTTCGAAATCCTTCTGTACTTTTTAGTTCTTGACTGATTTTGAATATAGTGCTCAAGTGTAACCGCACGAAGCCTATTATATGTTATTTAGCGGCGCAGCAGCGCGGCGTTCTACGCCAGCGCGTTCCTGTGCCCGCGTCGCTGCCCCGACTCAGTGCAACGAGCAGCAGCCGAACCTCGCGAACGAGGTGGCATGCGTCGCTTTTAAGAAACGGATTTCTTAAGAGTATTCCTCCTTAACAGCAGTAGTTGCATATAAAAAACAACTCTCCCCTCTTAAGGAGATTCAACTCTTTTAGAGAAACAGCACACTTCAGAACGCACAAGCTTTCAGTGTAGAAGCAGTTCTTCAGAGCAGCTCGAGCGTAAAAACCCAACAGCATTGCAACAGCTTCAGAACGCATCGCAATGCGCAAGGGATATTCTTCTTCGGCCAAAGCTCTTCATGGCAGCCACTTCTGCATGGGTTATGAGAAGCTGTCCGATAGCAGTGCTCAGAAAAGCCATACCCAGACGAGCGATTGACCAACAGAGCAAAATGTGGTATAATATAAATAACAGTGAAAGGAGCGTTCTATGACAAAAGACAATGCCGACTACGGTTTGTATGTGCATTATGTCCGGTCTGCGATTCCTAAATGTCATGGTTATCAGGAGCTTCATGCTCATAGCGAAGCATCGTTTCGTGATGCAGTAAATAAAGTGGATGACTTTGTGGAAACAGCGAAAGGGTACGGCAGACAAGCATTTGCTATAACAGACCACGGGAACCAGATGCGATTGTATCAGGGTATCAAAGCAAGAACTAAGGACGAGAAAAAGAACCTCGAAGCCGTATTGCAGGAAGCGAATGTCCCTGAGGATGAAATCCATAAGATTCTCAAATCGATTGGTGATACAGACAGTATCCGCTATCCAACCGATAAGATGTGGCCTTATGTGAAGAAATACTGCAAGCTGTTCTTAAAAGCAGCAGAGAAGAGCATCCAGTTTGTGCCGGGTATGGAAGCCTATTTTCAGCCGGAAAAGGTCGAGGGAAATCGTGATTCATTCCACCTGATTCTCTACGCAAAGGATTGGAATGGACAGAAAACCCTGTTCAAACTCGAAAATCTTGCACAGCTAAATAAGAGCCCCAAAGGTAAATGGAACGGTCAGGAAACAGGCGGATTGCCGCGTATGACATGGGCTGACTTGGAACGCTTCGTTGGTCCCGGAACAGAAGGACACGGACATTTGATTGCGACGAGCGCCTGTGTCGGTGGGTATATCCCCTACCTGATTCTTCGTCCATGGTACATTGCCGATAAGCAGCACGCGATTTCGATGGCGCTGGCAAAGCTTGGTGATGCTTACACGGAAGAAGATGTCAAACAGGCAGAACAAGACCTCGTGGATGCAAAGGAAAAAGCAACAAAGGCAAAAGCTGACCTGCGCGACCTGAAAAAACTGAGCGGAAAAGACTACGAAAAGAAAAAAGCTCAGCTTGAAAAGAAAATTGAAAAGCTGAAAGCTGTTGTCGGTGATTTTGAAGACGGAACTGAACAGTCAACAGTTCTGGACGAGAACATCGATGAAAACGATAAGAATGCAAAAAAGCGGGCTGACCTGAAAAAAGCGGTAATTACTTTAAGGGCGGTTATCGAAGAACAGGAAAAAGCAGAGCAACTCATTGCTCGTGAAGCAGAAATCAAGGCAGAAGCAGAACAAGCGCCGAAACGCCTTGCCTGTGCAAAAGAACGGTTAGCTGAGGTCGAAAAAGGTGCGCGGCCCTATATCAAGCAGATGGGAAAATACCGTGCATTGGAAGCTGAAAAAGTCGATTCAGAGCAGGCATATCAGGATGCTGTGACAGCAGCGAAACGGATGGAATCCATCTTTGGTCATGAAAACTTCTACATCGAATTGCAGAACCATGGTATTGCGTCAGAAGACTACGCACGACCCTATCTGTATCGCTTAATCAAAGAAACCGGGATTGAGCCGACAGTAGCCAATGATGTGCATTTCAAAACGAAAGATGATGTGCGAAAACGGAACCTGATTGCATCGCTTCGGTTCAATACACCGTTGGCAGAAAAAGAAACCGAAGAAGGACTGACAGAACTATACTTCAAATCTGATGAGGAAATGAAGGCGCTGGCAAAGCCTGATGATGCGATTTGGCAAAGGGGCATGGAGAACACAGCCGTGATTGCCAGAAGCTGTAATGTGTATTACAGCTACGGAATGCACTTACCTGAGTTTGATGCTCATGCAGCAGGATGTGAGACAGCCCTTGAATACCTCGATAAGTTTTGCCGGAAAATGATTCCGCAGAAATATCCGAAACGCGATATGCCGGATGACAAGTACGCAGAGCTTATGAAAACTGTCGATGAGCGCTTGAAATACGAGCTGTCTGTCATTGAAAAAATGGGCTACAGCTCTTATATCGCAATCGTCCAAGACTTCATTTTCTACGGAAGAAAGATTGGTGGAGAAGCGGCAATCGGGCCGGGTCGTGGTTCAGCGGCTGGTTCTATCGTCTGCTATCTTGCAGACATTACAGACATTGACCCTCTTCGCTATGACTTGATTTTCGAACGATTTTTGAACCCGGAACGCGTATCGATGCCGGATATCGACACTGACCTCGCTCCGTTTGTGCGAGGGAAAGTTATCAATTATGTCGCAAACAAATACGCGTACAAAGACCCCTACCCTGTCGATGAACTTCGCAGTACCGTCTGCAATATCGTCACGGAGGGAAAGCTTGCCGCAAAAGCTGCTGTAAGAAATGTTGCCCGTATCACGGATGTTCCGTTAGATACTGCCGACATGGTAGCGAAAATGATTCCGGCAAAGCCGAAAATGACCATCAAGAAGGCAATGGAAGAAAATCCTGACCTTGCGACACAATACAAAAACAATCTTACGGTAAAGCATCTGCTGGACGATGCAATGCTCGTGGAGGGTATCCCCGTTCAGACCGGTGTTCACGCCGCTGGTGTCATCATCGCAGATAAACCTGTCTCTGAATATGCTCCCCTGCTCTGGAATGACGAAAAGAATTGCTGGGTCATTGAGAGCGATATGGTTGAGTGCGAGAAAACCCTCGGATTGCTGAAAATGGATTTCCTTGGTCTTGAAAACTTGGATATCTTGAACCTTGCTCTTAAATACATCAAGACGACCAAAAAGGTTGCCGTTCATTTTCACGACATCAACAAAGCGGATGACTTGAATGTTATAAGAGATATCTACGCCTGTGGTCGTACGAATGGCGTTTTCCAGTTCGAAAGCGATGGCATTAAGAAAGCACTTACGGGATTCAATCCGACTTCGATTGACGATGTGATTCTTATGAACGCCGCATATCGTCCCGGTCCGATGGATTCTATTCCTGAAATCACAGAAGTCAAGAACGGAACGGAAAAGCCGAACTATATCATTCCGCAGATGGAACAGATTCTTGGCAAGACCTATGGCAGCGCTATTTATCAGGAACAAATCATGCAGTTGTTCCAGCTTGTCGGGTTTAGCCTTGGTGAGGCTGATGTGATACGCAGAGCCATGTCAAAGAAACACCTTGATGAAATCGAGGCCGCAAAAGATAAATTTGTGTCCGGCATGATTGAGCAAGGCGGTAAACCCGCTGATGTGGAGAAGTTCTGGATTCGTCTGCTTGCATTTGCTTCCTATGCGTTCAATAAAAGCCATGCAGCAGCATACAGTATCGTTTCCTACTACACGGCATTTCTTAAATATTATTTCCCGTGCGAATATCTCTCTGCGCAGTTGAGTTATACGCCGGAAAAATTGAAGCTGTTTCTGTCTGACCTGAAATATGCAGGACTTACACTCCTTCAACCTGATATCAATTCCGGTGTTCCGAACTTTGCTCCGATGCCGGGAAACAACAAGCAGATTCGTTTTGGCATCAAGGCTATAAAGGGTGTTTCTGCAGCAGCACAAATCATTTACGATTTGCGGGATACGAAAAAATCTAACCCTAACGCACATCATCTTGGCCCCTGTAAAGACTATAAAGATTTCATTGTTCGCTCTATTGTATATGGCGTAGATATGGGTGTATGTACCGCTCTGATTCGCGCCGGTGCATTGGATTGCCTTATGCAGGACGGCGAGACACGCAGGCAATACGATGAAGCGCTTGCTCCTGCTTGCGAAAGTTGTAAAAAGGCAATGAAGTCTGCCATAAAAGAGGACGAAACTCTTGCGGGAGATAATCTTTATCGTCATCTTATGGATAGTTGGGGATTGCCGGATGAATGTATCCAGCAAAAAGAAGAATACGACATTGACACAAAACTCGGATACGAACTCGAATTGTTAGGGGCTTATGTCTCCGGTACTCCTGTTCAGCCTTACCTGTCTGTCATCACAAAATCCGTAAACAGAGACAGAGCAATCGGTGAACTTACCCTCAATGACAGGGGCAGAACGGACATTGCAGGGCGTATCCGCGATTTCAAAATCATTTACAGGAAATCTGACCATGCTCCTATGGCAAAATTCATGCTGGATGACGAAACGGATTCCATTTCGTGTGTTGCTTTTACGGGAGCATATGCGACATTCGGATATCTGCTGAAAGACGGCGCGGTTGTATCACTCAGTGGAACTCCTAAATTCGAAACCAACGATGATGGTGATACTATCGTTCGCAAAGAATACCGTGTGAAGACCGTTAAAAATCTCCTTTCTGAATAAAAAAAGACCGTTCCTCTTTTCGAGGAACGGTCTTTGCTTTATGCGCTTCTATAAGTTACTGCGCCTGCGTGTCAGAGGGCTGCTGGGGCTGCTGCGGAGCAGTTTCCTGCACAGGAGCCTGATAGGTAGGCTGAGGATTTGCAGGCTGCTGAGGCTGCGCATTGGGGTTCTGGTAGTGCATATTGGGAGCCTGCTGAGGTTCTGCTGAGGGCTGAGTATAAGTAGTTTGAGTGCTCTTTTGTTCCGCTTTACGGTTATCGTATTTGACCTTCAACTGGTCATAAGAGTAACCGTCCTGCGGAATGCCGAGATACTGGTAGTTGCCCAAACCGAGAATCATATTGAAGATGGGGCTGACGAGAACCAGACCAATCGTGAAACCAATACCCTGACCAAAAGCAACCGCTTTCTTGTACTGGGTGATGACGTTAATGACTACACCGGCAATGACGAGCAGTGTGCCGAGCAGCGGGATAAAACCGAGCAGGCCCAGAACGAGCGGGACCAAAAAGAGCCAGCCGTTGCCCCAATAAATCTTGAACGCAATGTAAGACTTATAGAACGGAACGATAGATGCCCAACCCGGCTGATGGGCTTTCGTGAAAATTTTCCAGTTCGCGACGATGTTGATGACGAAGAATGCCAGAACGAGCAGCCAGATGGTACTAAAAATACCCAAGATGGCATTCAGAGCCGCAGTTTCTGCTGAATAATACATACTCAAATTCCTCCTTTTCGTATGCATGTGAAAAATGCTGGAAACAAACAGTTTCAGTCTGTTTTATGACTCAAGTATATTGACTTTGCAGCAAACAGCAAGAAAAATTGCGCAAAAAAAGAAGCTGCTCCCCACAAGCAGCTCCTTTCCCAAAACAATTTCGTTAGAAATAGTCTTGTATTTATAATAACAGCATTAACAGTATGCTGATTTATGCCATGAATGGCTCATAATGGTCTCTATACATAGACCTTGTATTTACGCCTCTCAAATAGGCTCAGTATACTGGCTCAGAACCAGCCAGTGCCGTCATCGACATCCTGCTTGGCCTCGACTTCGCCGGGGCAAATCCAGTAAACCGTGCCTAACAGTCCGTCGAGTGGGAAAA
>ENA-OPXG01000923-OPXG01000923.1-human-gut-metagenome-genome-assembly--contig:-NODE-923-length-16489-cov-1.785749_pt1 | contig 16489 bp, 19 predicted proteins | sample MGYA00241519_ERZ502030 | MGnify/ENA primary metagenome ERZ502030 (study PRJEB25962, sample SAMEA2041937) | human gut metagenome | biome: human gut; feature: human-associated habitat; material: faeces...
TTGTTAACTTGCAGAAAGTTCAAATTCCTAGCAAGAATTTATCTGCACCGTCATTCTGATAAAAACGAGACATGCAAGCAACAAAATCTGTTGTATTTACGCAAAAACAACACTTTTTAATGAAAAACAATATATCTAATCAATAAAAAGTTGTTGTTTTACAACAAATCAGCTTTATGTATTTTGGCTTTTTCGTCGTCAAAAAGTGCATCTGCCCAAAGCTGCATCACGACTCGTCTTCTATCCAAAAGATCGCTTCGTTGATAAGCTAAAGTTGTTTGCGTTCCGGTGGTGTGCATGAGCGATTTCTCGGCTGCTTCATTGTCAATATCGTTTTCAGCGCACCAATCTCTGAAGGTCGAACGCATTCCGTGCATGGTGCACGCCTGATTTAATGCAGTCCTCAAAAATTTCCTTGGCGTTTCCCGACGTATCGGCGTCTTTCCGTCTACAGAAAATATGAATTCCCCCTTCGATTCTTTTCTAATTTCCTTTAATAATGAGGTGACTTGCTGAGATAGCGGAACTCTGAACGGAAATTCTTTGCCGTCTTTTCGACGCGATGGAGGGCAAAGCCAAACTTTCTCTTTCCAGCTTATCTCTCTCCAATGGGCTTGAGTAAATTCAACAGTGCGGGTTGCAGTAAGAACGCCGAACAGCAGGGCTTTTGCCCCGATAGAACTCTCTTGTTGTAGTTTGGGAATGATGGCTTTTAATTCCGTAAAGGAAAGAGATTTGAAATGCTGGGTTGAATTGCATTTATTTGCGGGAGGAAGAAATAAGTCGAGGTTTCCTTTCCAGGAAGCTGGGTTGTTCCCAATATATAGGTTCTCATTGATCGCATAAGCGAAAATTTTCTCTAACCTCCCCCTTACACGGGAGGCGGTCATCGTTTTGTTTATCCATATGGGACGAAGTATTTTTAGGATGTCTTTTCGGTCGATTTCATCGATGAATTTTTCCCCAATGACGGGAAAGGCATAAGTGCTTATAGAAGAGCTCCAAGACTGCTTTTGAGCCGGATTTTTCCATAATCGAACCGAGGCTAAGATTTCGATGACTCGCCGTGCATAGTCCTTAAAAAGAACCGGGTGCTGTTTGGCTTCCATTAATGCAGAAGCCTTTCCGCTGAATTGAAGAGATGTGTTTAACAGAAAGGCAAATTGTTTAACTTCCGATAACGGCTTTTTACTGGCGCTTCCGAGTGCTAAATCGCAGACGCGGCCTTTAGGATCGAGATAGCGAAAAAAATAATTTCGATATCTTCCGTTGCCCCGAACTCGTACGTATAGATGAGACTCTAATCGATGGGTGCCGTCGGGTAATTCAAATATTTGCTTTTTGCTGAAGCGGCCGATTTTTGCATGAGACATACCAGTGTGTTCTCCAATGTGTTAAATGAAATCAGTCTCTCAATTACAGAGGATCGCTGGCTGTCTTTTCCTCCAAAATGATTGGGTAGTTTCGGCCTCTAGGCGGTGGCGATTTTTCAAGAAAATACATAAGATGGAAAAAGCGAAAATTCGCTAGAATAATTAGGACTCACCCCGGTAAGACGACCCAACAGAAAAAGACGAGGAACATAAATGCGGCCTGTGCGTCTCAGAAACTACATCTTCTATTTGTTGGCTCTTACAATTACCTTGCCGCTGCTGGTGTTGAGCTACTCTCAGTACCGGATGATTGAGCAGGAGATCCGCAAAGATGATCTCCTCCTGGTGGAAGATGCGTTAGCACTGTCCAACAATATTAAAAATAGAGTTGATTCCGCGAAAACCCTCGTTGTGATGTCTGCAAGCACATTGCAAGTCTATGGGACAGAGGACAAATCAGCCTTACGAGCCATCCTAAAAAGCATTTTGACGGAAGTTCCGTATTTCTTAAACATCCACTACGGTGATGTGAATGGAGACGTCATCGTTTTTGAGCCTCCTAAGAATGCACGGAATGAAAGTAATGAGGGCGTGTCTCACACAAATAGGGATCATTGGAGTCACATCCGCAATCGGGACTCGGTTTATATATCTGACGTCATTATGGCGACCGGTGAGGCAAACGTTCCCATTGTGAATATTTGTGCGCCGGCAATAAACAAGTCCGGAAAGATCATCGGTTATGCAGTCTCTGCTCTTGATTTAAAGAGTCTGTACGAAGATGTGGTGTCAGGCTTAGATATTCAGGACAGCGCTGTATATATCTTGGACAAGAAGGGTGCGCCTATCTACGCGACCGATCATGTTAATTCTCCGGAACCCTTGATTCCTTCCAAGGTTTTAAAAGAACTCGTCGCAAATAAAGAAAACGCTCAGGTTTTATCCAGGAACGATGCGTCTGATTTAGTCGGTGCGATCAGAGAGATACCGGGGCTTGGCTGGTACGTCGGTGTTTTTAAGAAGGAAGAGGATAGAGAATCAGCAATCATCTCGATGGCGGCGACAAACAGCCTGATCTTCTTCTTCCTTTTGCTAGTAACGTTTATTTTGGCTTCCTACTCTGTTCGTCCCTTGACCGAGTCTGTTAATAAACTCATTGAGCAGGTGAGAGAAGGCAAGGCCGTTCCGACTGAAGCGGAAAAAGTCCATCATCCCGAAGAACTCGTTGAGCTTCAGAAAGCTTTCTGTCGCTTGTTGGCGAAATTGAAATCTCACCAGAAATCTGAAGGCGCGCTTAGTGAACTGAGCGAATCTGATGTCCAAAAAGAAGTCGAGCTTCTTAAAGAACAATATGAATTCCTGCAGGCGCTGATTACCCTTCTGCCGTCTCCGATGGCCATTGTGGATGAAAACGGCTTTGTTCGTTTCTTAAATCAGTCCGCCTCTAAGTTCTTTGACAAAGCAGTAGCCGGAGCGAATTTCGCTCAAATGCTCAAAGAAAAGTTTGAAGAAGACAATTTCGGATTTAACCTTCACGGTATGTCAGAAGAAAAAATCCTCAAGACCAAGGATACGAGGGAGGATTTCCTGCTTCAGAGAAGAGAGTTGCCGCCGATCAAAGGAACACGACGCAGTGTTTACTTACTTTCGCAGTTCAAAGAGCCCGACTGGAATTCGAAATAAGACACGCCTAAAGAAGGCAGGAACTTTTCCAGCACATCTTTCACCGAGAGGATGAGGCTTCGGTCATTGGTGCATGGGTGGCAGTCAATATGTTCCGCGTTCAAGATTCTGCTGTCGATGTAGAGCGAAATTTCTTTGTTTTGATCAAAGATCAGACCAAGTAAAGAAACGGCGCCTGGGAAGGTGTGCATGAGTCGGGACAAATCCTCGGGAGAGGCAAAAGAAAGATGACTGCTTTTCAAAAATGCGGCCGCTTGTTTGGCATTAAATCGTTCTTCCCCCGGTATCACAAAGAGAAAAAATTGTTTCTTATTCTTAACTAAAAGCGTCTTACAGCACGTAGAACCAAACTCTTTTGCAATTTTTAACCCTTCCTCACACGTCGTGATGGGTAAGTGATTCAAGGCTTTGAACGGAATGTTGTGTGTACGAAGAAAGTCCTCAACTTCTTGGGTAGTGTTGTCCATAAGAGCTTGTAAGATTTTGTGTCCGTTTTGGAAAGTATTATATAGATGCGGTATACACTTACGACAAATTATCAGCCTAACCAAGTGAGAAACTTATGGCAGCAGCAGAAATCGGTTCGTTTCCGCCCGGCGTGAAACGCTTTTTTCTTTTAGGGGCACCAATTATTGCCCTTATTATTTATTGGATACTTCCGAACACTTATACGGATATCCATAACCAAGTCCTTCCTTTTAATCCTCACGCCAAAGCTTGTTTGGCCGTCGTGGTTTGGATGGTCCTTTGGTGGCTTTTTGAACCGGTTCCGATTCCGGTGACTTCGCTTCTTCCCATTCCGCTCTTTCCCCTATTAGGGATCGCTAAACCTGCGCAGGCAATGGCGCCGTACGCATCAGGTACGATTTTCCTGTTCATGGGCGGTTTTATTCTGGCGATTGCCGTTCAGCGCTGGCGTCTGGATAAGCGCATTGCTTTAACCACATTAAAACTCGTAGGTACCAAGGCGCCTGCGATTGTGGGCGGTTTCCTCTTGGCGAGCGGTGTGCTTTCCATGTGGGTATCCAACACGGCAACCGCGGCCATGATGGTTCCGATTGCGATGGCCGTTCTTTCCTTAGTGCGAGCTAAAAAAGCCGGCGGTCCGATCGATCAGGAAGAAGAAAACTTCAGCGTCGCCATGCTGCTTGCCGTTGCCTATGGTGCCTCTATCGGCGGTATGGCCACCATCATCGGTTCGCCTCCTAACGGTATCTTCGTTCGCTTTGTCCAGCAGACATACGGCGTCGATGTTTCCATTGTTCAGTGGATGAAGGTCGGTATGCCGGTGGTGCTCCTGCTCATGCCCCTTTCCTGGCCCCTCTTAACAAAGGTGCTTTTCAGAGAGCAGATTCAAAAGATTGCGGGCGGCCGTGAGTGGATCCGTACCGAATTAAAGAACATCGGAAAACCGACCCGCGGCGAGATCTCTGTACTGATCGTTTTCATCTGTGCCGTTGTTCTCTGGTGCTTCGGCTCTCAGATCCGTTCTTTCACGCTTGAGAACGGTGTTCGTCCCTTCAGGATGGTCAGCGATGCCGTGATCGCAATGGCCGCAGGCGTGTCTCTTTTCTGCATCCCTGTGAACCTTTCCCGCGGTGAAAGAGCGCTCGATTGGAAGCACTGCGACAACATTCCTTGGGACGTGCTCCTGCTCTTCGGCGGCGGCCTTTCTATGGCTGTATCCAGGCAACGGGCGCAGCCAGCCTCATTGCAGCTCAGGCAACCGCCTTCGTTGGTCTGCCTCCTGTACTGGTGGTCTTAGGCGTTGCTACCCTGGTGATCTTTGCGACGGAATTCACTTCTAACACCGCCTTGGCTGCGACGATGCTTCCGCTTCTGGCGGCTGCGGCTCCTGTTCTCGGTATTCCGACTGAACAGGTACTGTTGGTCACGACGATCGGTGCATCTGCCGCCTTCATGATGCCGGTTGCGACTCCGCCGAATGCGATCATTTTCGGTACCGGCCGTATCCAAATCGGTGAAATGATCAAAGCAGGTTTCTGGCTGAATGTCATTTCCATCATCGTTATTTCAGGCGTCTGCATGGTTCTCGGAGACGTGCTCCAGCTCCCGATGCCTAAATAACAAAAAATCCGACGGTTGAGAAATCGTCGGATTGAAGAAAGATTCAGGCCTGAGCGAATATGCTCGGGCCTTAATTATTTGCGGACAGGAAAATACTGTTCAATATCCGCCCAGAAAATTTCGCAGGGTTTGGAGAGCTTGCGGTTTTTCTTGCGAACGGCCACATGAGAAGTCGTTCTTTCGGGAGAGAGCGGAAGGAAGCGAAGACCTTCCCTAGGGCGGTTCGTAAAACTTCCCTCAATACAGAGCAGAGAGCCGAGACCTTTTTCCACCATTATTAAAGCGTTGGATGCGAGGTTGTGGTAGGCGATGACCTTAAATTTGCTCTCCGGTACTTTGAACCAGCTGCTGATTTCTGAAAGAATGATGTAGCGTCTGGGAAGAATCAGCGTTCTCTCGATAATTTCTTCGTAACTCAGCGTTTTCTTTTTAGGCGAGACTTCCTCTTCTCGTATGACAAGTCCCCATTTTTCCGTTACTTCAATAGGAATCTTGGTGTATTTGGCACTCTCAACCGGTTCGATAAGGAGTGCCATGTCGAGTTTGTTTTCATCGAGGTTGCGTTTTAAGTCATCGCCGTCTGCCGAATAAACCTCGAACTGAACGTGCGGATATTTTTTATTGAACTGCACCACGGCATCGGCAAAGTAATCCATGATTTTGCTTTCGACGATGCCGACGCGGATGACGCCGTGGAGGATATCTCCGTTTTCGGAAAGTTCGTTCTTAGCTTGCTTGGCTAAGTCCAGTATTTCCTGTGCCCGAAGCATAAAGAGGTAGCCGTTCTCGGTGAGAGACAAACTGCGTGTGCTTCTTACTAATAATTGGCAGCCGAGCTCTTGCTCCAGCTCTTGAATTTGCCGTGTCAGGGCAGGCTGCGAAATGTAAAGCGCTTCAGCGGCGCGCGTAATGTTGCCGAGTCTGCAGACGGTAACAAACGACATTAAAGCTCTGAGATCCATGGGATTATCTATTCATGTATTTATTGCATTAAGTACGATTGTAAATAAGCATTGGAAATAAATGTACAAAATTTCTAAAATTCTTGCCTAAAAGGAGTAAAGGCATTGGAAGGGTAAAACGCTCGAGAAATCTTTTATTAAAGAAGAGGGATGCAATGTTTTCAGGAGAAGGCCGAACAGCGCGCCTTTAGCTATAGGTCGCCGGAAATCTCAATTCGCTGCACCCGATTGATGTCAACTCGGACGGAGCCGTAAATTTTCGTCTTTTACTCCGAAGAGATGAAACCCTTAACTTACTGAGCGGGTTTTGTTGGGTATGTCACTAAAAGAGGTCAGAAAATGATTTTGAACCTAAGAAACGTATTACTGTCTGCCACAGTGGGTGCAGCAGGAGCAGTTATGACAAATACCGTTAATGCAAAACAAAGAAATCAAGATCCGGGTATGGACGCCATCATCGCAAGAATGATGAACGTTACTAAGCGCGGAACAACACTTTCTACGAATCAAAAATATTTTGTTTTATTAGCGACATGTGCAGCCCAGGGCCTTTCCGAAGAAGCCGAAGATGTTACAGCCGCTGCTTTGAAAGCCGGCGTTGAACCGATTGTGATCAAAGAAGCGGTTTATCAGACGGCACCGTACGTAGGGGTTGGACGAGTTAAAGAAGCCTTAGAGGGCGTTAACGAAGCTCTTAAAGATGCCGGAGTCCGTCTTCCCTTAGCATCTCAGACAACCGTCAACGATCAAAATCGCTTGGCTAAAGGCATTGAAGTCCAGACAGCGATTTTCGGGGACGCAATTACTCAGATGCACAAGAACACGACTGAGCCGATGAAGCCGCTCATGATTGAAGACTTATCCGGTTACTGCTTCGGTGATTTTTACACTCGCACCGGAATGTCTGTGAAAGATCGTGAATTAGTGGTCTTTGCAGCCATTGCTGCGCTCGGCGGATGCGAAGCTCAGCTGAAGGCCCACGCAGGTGCAAATCTTAAAGAAGGTGCAACAAAGCAAAACCTCATCGACGCACTCCAGGTGGCCGTTCCCTTGAACGGTTTTCCGAGAACATTGAATGCGGTTGCAGTCGTCAACAGCATCGCCTAACAGTAAGCTAAAGTCGTTAGTCAGATTCAGCCTTCGACGATTTTTTCGCCGGAGGTTTTGTTTTTGGTAGGTCTTGAACGGTGAGGCCATGAGGCTGTAGGTCAAAATGAGTAAGACGAATTCGAAAATTATCTTATGAGCCGGTTGTTTGCCTTATGAATATGATAATTTAGAAAAAAGTAATACTTTCTAACAACTCAAGTTCCTGAATAAAGCCGAGTTAAAGCGAGTCCGCTCAAAAAGTGGCTGTTGACAGCTCGTGAACTCCAAGCGTGAGAGGTTTTATTCGCCGAGTTTCTGACTTTCGGGTCGTGATTGAAACGACGACCCCTAACCTGAGAGGATCACAATGCTGAGAAAGTTGGTTCTTGCTGTATCTTTTTCTACTCTTGCGGCCTTTAGCGGTTCTGTGCTTGCCGCAGCCTTTGATGTTACGGACATCGAGGGCAGGAAAGTTCATTTCGAGGATCAGCCCAAAACCTTTGTCGTCGCTAACTACATCGCGAACTTTATGATGGTGGGCGGTGCGCCCGGCCTTGAAAAAGTTGTTGCTCTGACCAAAGACGGCTGGGAAGATACTCGTTACGGTGAGTACCAAGTTTTTACGAAATCCTTTCCTAAGATGAAAGATCTGCCGAGTATCGGCGGGTATCACGACGACATTCTCAATGCCGAGAAGATTCTCAGCCTCCATCCGGATGTCCTTCTGATCGGACGGACTCAATACGCGGAAAACAGCCAGAGAATTAAAACGTTCGAAAAGGCCGGAATCAGGGTTGTCGTTTTGGATTACCACGCGATGACAACCGCTAACCATACCTTGAGTACCGAGATTCTCGGTAAACTCCTTGGTCGAGAAAAGATTGCCGAAGCCCAGAACAAAACTTATAAAGAAGCTCTTGATCACGTTTATTCGACGATTGCCAAACTTCCTCAGGATCAGTTAGGCACGAAGGTTTATATGGAGACTGCCAGCAAGGGGTTGGCTCAATACGGCAATTCGTACAATAAAGATGTGCTTTGGGGCGCCATCCTCAAAAATATCAAAGCAGCAAATCTTGCCGAAAACTCTCCTCAGCCTTACATGGCTCTCGACAGGGAGTATGTGATTTCTCAAAATCCGAAAGTTATTTTCATCGGCGGAAGTATTTGGCGCAATAAATCCGAGGGAGATCAGATGCGGATGGGCTTTACCGTCCCCGAATCTCAGGCTCAGGAAAGATTGGCCAATTTTACAAAGCGCCCGGGCTGGAACATGCTCGATGCCGTCAAGGAAAAACGTGTCTATGGGGTAGATCACGGCAGTTTAAGGAACATGGCTGACTACACCTTCACGCAGTACATGGCAAAGGTTCTTTATCCGGAAGCTTTTAAAGATATCGATCCTGTCGGTAACTTGAATAACTACTACAAGACCTATTTGCCTGAACTCAAGTACGACGGAACCTTCATGATCCATTTGAATCAGAAATGAGCTCAGAAGATCTCATTGTCCGACAGTACCGAAACAGGATCCGCAAAAGGGTCCTGTCTACGCTGCTGGTCGGTTTAATTTTGTGTGTCTTAGTCATTTTGGACATTCAAATCGGCTCCTCGTCTATCGTCTTGAAGGACCTGATTGAGGCTGTTCTCGAGGGACCTGAAGGAGGATCTTCCGCCTCTTTTATTGTTTGGGAGATCCGCCTGCCGATGACATTTACCTGTCTCTTTGTGGGTGCCTCCCTGAGTTTGGCCGGACTTTTGATTCAAACGATCACGAATAATCCTCTTGCCAGTCCGTATACGCTGGGTGTGACAGCAGGAGCGAGTTTCGGAGCGGCCATCGCTATTACGACCGGTTTTGCGCTATTCGGGCAGATTTGGCTCGGCGTTTCGCTGGCCGCACTTGTCATGGCGCTGACGGTATCAGCCTTCATCTTTTATCTAGGTAGTAAGCGCTCGCTTACAGCAACGACGCTTATTCTTGTGGGCGTCATTATGAATTTCTTCTTTCAGGCGCTACAGCAGTACCTGCAGTACCGAGCTTCTCCCGAAATCGCGCAAATTATCTCCGGCTGGACATTCGGCAATCTTCAGAGATCTTCTTGGATCAGCACCGGCGTTTCCTCGACGTGCTGGACGATCGTACTTCTGATCTCTTTTTGTTATTCGTGGAAACTCACCGCGCTCAGCGACGGAACCGAACGAGCTCGCGGTCTCGGCATCAATACGGATCAACTAAGGATGTTTGTCTTTACGGTGAGTTCCGTTCTTGTCGCCTCAGCCGTGGCTTTTATCGGTACAGTAGCGTTTGTGGGCTTAATCTCGCCTCACTGCGCCAAACTGCTTTTAGGCGAAGATCAAAGATTTTTGATTATCGGATCCTCCATGGTCGGAAGCGCGCTTATGCTTGCCGCATCGATCATTTCCAAACTGATGTCTGAAGGAGCGACGCTCCCTGTGGGAATTGTGACTTCGATCGTCGGTGTCCCGTTCCTGTTTTTCCTTCTGCTGAGATCACGGGAGTAGTGATGCTGAAACTGAAGATCGACGGTTTATCCTGTTCTATTAAGAGCAAAGAGATTCTTAAGGACATCACAGTGTCCTTTCAGCAGGGCGAAATGGCCGCTGTACTGGGGCGAAACGGCGCCGGAAAGACGACATTTATTCGCTGCATCGCGGATTTGATTCCTCATCAAGGCAGCATTGTTCTGGAAGAGGACGGCAAGAAGCTCGATCGCTCTTCAATTGCGTATTTACCGCAGCTCGAAAAGATAACCTCTTCGCTGACGACCTTTGAAACGATTCTTCTCGGACTGACCAAAAAATTAAGCTGGAAAGTCTCGGAGGCTCAGCTTGCAAAAGTCTCTCAAGTCATCCGAGAGCTGAAGCTGGATACCTTTGCCAATACATCGGTGCGAAGTTTGAGCGGAGGGCAGAAGCAGCTTGTTTTCTTAGCTCAGTCGTTTGTCTCCGAGCCCAAGCTGCTTTTGCTTGACGAGCCGACCAGCGCATTGGACGTTCGTCATCAGCTTGTTGTGATGGAGACCGTACATCGTTACTGCAAGAAGAGAAATGCAATCGCTCTTTACGTGATCCATGACTTAATGCTGGCTTCTCGTTTCAGCGATGCTGTGCTGTTTCTTCATAACGGTGTGGCGCATGCTTTCGATACCCCCGAAGCCGTTCTTAACTCTGCAACGATTGATCCGATTTATCAGATTGAAAGCCTGATTGAGAAGAACAACAGGGGGCTTACGACTATGACGCCGATTAAACCTTTGTAGACCGCCATGAATAATTTAGAAAAGATCAGAGAGTATTGGAACACCCGTTCGGAAGGCTATCGCCAACAGGTTGAGAAAGAAAGAGAAGAGCACAAGGATGAGTTCTACAAAGAGTATTTCCGGCAGATACCCGAGGGCTCAAAAGTGCTGGATATCGGGTGCGGCCCGGGATTCTTTTCGCTTCTCTTGGCCTCTCTCGGCTTGAAAGTGACCGCGGCCGATTACTCCGAAGGGATGTTGGAAAAAGCAAAAGATTTGCTTAATCGAAACGGCTATCACAATGTCGAATTCTGCCGAGCTGACGCACAGCATCTCCCGTTTGCGGATGCTTCTTTTGATGCGGTGGTCAGCAGAAATCTTGTCTGGAATCTTGAAGATCCGGGGGCTGCATACAAAGAGTGGCTGAGAGTGCTTAAACCCGGCGGAAAGCTTTTTGTTTTTGACGGCAACCACTACTGCTATCTTTTCAACGAAGATTATGCTTCCATCCAACCGAAAGTGAACGAGTCAAGTAATCACGTTCTTCTTGGAGTCAAAACGAATGTGATTGATGACATAGCGCGTGAACTTCCGCTCAGCAGACAAGTCCGTCCTCAATGGGACGAGGACATTCTCAGCCGATTAAAAGCCGCAGAAGTTAAGGCCGAAGTGCTGCTTTGGGAAGGAGAAGAGAACCGTCTCCCTGTGCGTTTTGCAGTAATCGCGGTTAAGTAGCATCCAAAGACTTTTCACAACAAAAAAAATTAGAATCGCCAAAAAACAACGAATCCGCAGATTATGCAAAGAATCTCCATTACCGTAGACGAATCCCTGGCCCAAGCGTTTGATGAACTCATTGCCAAACGAGGCTATCAAAATCGGTCAGAAGCGTTCCGAGACCTTTTAAAGAAAGAGCTTGCGCAGGAAGCTTTGGTGAACCCTTCGCAGGAATGTGTGGCCGTTGTCAGCTATGCCTATGATCACAGAAAAGCGCTTCTATCTAAGCGCAACGTTGACCATCAGCACGAACATTTAGATATGGTCATCAGTTCAATGCATGTCCATGCGACTCATGACACTTGTGTTGAAGCCGTGATTGCCAAAGGACCTTACGACAAATTGAAAGTCTTTTGTGAAAACACGATTGCCGAGAAGGGCGTGGGTTGCGGAGAGATCAACTACCTCCCCATCAACGAGGATAAGTAGAAAGTAAAAAACTCTTCCATCTGAATCGTAGCTTTCGCTCTGTATTGCCTCATATCGGCTCTGACGATTTACCTACAACGATTGTACGTACAACGGTTGTAGGTAAATTTAGCGCTAGAGAGAGCTTCCCATTTGCTTAGTTGAAAAGAAGTTGACAGTGGGAATAAATCTTCGGCTTGCTTACCTCGACCTTCCGACCAATCCCCTTGGGAATAAGGCTAAGGCCCCATGATGGAAATGTATTCACAGTCTGGACAAAGCGACATAATTCCTTCTGTCAATTCACAGTATTGCTCTAAGAAATCAACGAGCAGCGAATTTGCTTCCTTAATTTCGGCTTCTGTAGGGCTTGAAGAATAATTTTCCGACCATCTCAGAATTTCGGATTGCTCTTCCAATGGAATTGAAGCGTGTTTGAGTTTTCCTATGTAGTCTTTAATTTCTTCGCAGACCTGACTCATTTGTTCGAGGGTAAACAAACTCAGACCGTAACAATCAAAAGATTCGCCGTTATTGCAGTCTGAGTCGTAATGATTACACCAAGATTCAAACAAGCAACCAGGCACAAAATCTTCCGATACAGAAAAACCCACTTGTGTTTCTACATATCTTTTAAGGGTACGAGGGAGCTTTTGTTCGTTTTTAACAAAGGGCGTGTATAGGGAAATGTCTACAGAATCGCAAAAAGGTCCGGTCGACCAGAAGATATGTTTCGGCAGGGTGATGGTCGGAGCAAGGCTTTTGAGTTCTGAGGGTGCCACAAAATCTGAGTAGCCATGCGAGAAGAAGATGTCGTATTTGTTTTCTCTTTCTTGAGGCCTAAATTCAAAGCAGCAATCATTCCCGAATTTGAAACGATAAAAGATTTCGTCCCCGATATCCTCTTTAATTTTTCCTTTAATTAAAGAGGTAACTACAGCTTTGTGTTTGATCCTGACGACCTCGAAATCTTTGAGTTCGTATCCTTGCCAGTTCTCAGCCAAAACACTGATAAAAAACTCCTGAAAGGTGGGTGTATTAAAGGACAATCCGTTTTCGATGCGGTTAGGGATTGACGAGCAGGCCATGCGGACGTAGTCGCGGCCTTGTGGCCAAAACTCTAAAGAGGAACCGTCTTCAAAATCGAAAATGAAAGGCTCCCGAGCTTCAAAGCAATTTACTCGTGTCTCATCCAAGGGCGCAGAGCCTGCCCTTTTAGTTTTGAAACAAGGTCGTGCCTCACCTATCACGCGGACTGACTTAAGCCGTTTAGAAAGGAAGCGTGCGGACTGTATTGCTTCAATAAGTTCGTCCGGATTTTCATAGACTGGAGCAGACCATCTGTAGGGATTGAAACGACTACCGAAGTTGTTTTTACCAGGCATTGAGAGCATGTGAGCCTCGACGTCGATTAAAAATGAAAGAATCGTCGGCAGATGTAATTTGAGCAGGCATCCCATTCGGATAACCTGCCCGATGATGTCTTGTGGTGGAGGCGGCGATAATAAAATATCGCTGAAAATAAAGGACTTTAAAGGGTGCTTTTTAAAATGCCATACACATAGACATACACCTAAATCCTGTTCATTCCTTCCTCGGCTTTTTTGGCCGAGAAATACTTTCGTTCTGCAACTTCTCCTTTTTTACCAATATTGAAAGAAGAGATGGGACGATGATAGCCCATCACGCGAGTCCAGACCTCACATCTTGTTCGCTCATCATCATTTATCCGGACGTCTTTCTCCATTTTTTCCTCCGCTCTTATTTGTGGTTTTCTGCACAGAATTTAATAGCTCTGTCAGCTCGTTCGACAACCTCTTTATATCTGACCGCCAGGCCGAGACATCGATTACGCTGTCGATCGGAGTCATTTTGGGCTCTTCTTTCAATGATAACGAGCTGGCTGCGCATCCGCTCAAGCTCATTGCGACTAGTAGACTCAATGCGCCGAAGCTCGGCCAACGCCGTTGCATCGTTATTTTGTCGAGCCTTAAATTGAGCGACCGTTGCGTTGAGATTTGAAATTTCAACACGGGCATTTTTTAGCTCCTCAGAATCCCGCCCTTGATTAAATCCTGCCAGGTAGGCAATAAAAAGAGCAGCCGCAGCCGCTCCCAAATTTTAAGATTCGTAACCAGTTCATTGACCATTCCATCTCCTATTCGGCCCCAGATCAACATGGACGAACGTCGGATAAAAACCAACTCCGCCCTGACACCGGCGATTAGCAATAATTTTTAAACGGCCCAAAGCTGCCTTCCATTTCTCTGGATCACGGTACCTCTTAGGTCTAATATCTGCTGCCTGTCCTTTTACGTGATAGGAATTCGGGGCTCCTCCCACTTTTTTATTGTGTTCTGGTGACCTATACCCAGAATTAACATAGATTGGTTCACCGAAATCAGCCCGGATTTCCTCCAATAAAGAATAAAGGCCCGGGTCAACGACCTCGGGCCACGGGCTCGGCTTTCCATCTTTAGATTCAAACTCGGACGGCTTAAAGTGCTCGCTCATTTTTTACTTCTCCAGGCAATTTTGAAGTGATTTTCTTCTCGTGTTCTTCTTTAACGAGCTCAAGCATGTCTCGGATCCTTCGAGGAATAATTGAACCAAAACCTGCTTTCTCGACGTTTTCAAGAATGGATATGAGCTCGTTTAATGAAAGGGCCCCAATCGCCCATGCGCCTATCCAGGGCTCCTGCAAAATTTGGTCTATTCCGTGAAAACCGACGGCTACTAACAGAATTACAAATTTTCTGATCAGACCTTTTAGTCCAACTCGGCTCGACCATGTTCCTGTCCTGGCGGCAGCAACCATTCCAGTCAGGTAATCAGCTACAACAAAGGCAAATAGCCAATAAAAAAGATTTTTATGCTCCCCCATTAGCGTGCTAACAAGACCTGTAAAACCTCCGGCAATTAGCAAGACGGCATTTTTAAGCACCCCAGGATCTAAACTTCCTAGCCTTTCCAACAATTGGTTCCACATAGGACGCTCCTATGCTTGCAGGACTGTGTACTGAGGCTCCTCCGGCCATACAATATTTTCCGGGAATCCCTTTTGCCCGGGCACATCCCTCAGTGCTTGGCGGTAAGACTTGATTTTGGCCAAATCTGCGTCGGAGATTGGATAATCTCCGGAAACCAAAAAGTCGGTCTGAGACAGTAAGTAGTCTCGATTAGAACGGACTGCTGCGGCAGCGCGCTCTTTTAATTCTTCGGGAGTCGGCTCGGGGATAGCTTCGAGCGTTGTTGCGATTTTCTTTCCAGAATCATCATTGACAGAAACCTCTCGATAATGCTCCGGATCATTCTGCGCAAACTGGCTCAGAAATTTTCTCAGCTCATTGTTTCGTTTTGTCCTGGACTCATGAGGAATATTCAACGCTAAAAAATCGGCTGCTGTAGACGGATAAGGAATTTTGTCCCAACCAGAGTCCGGGTTCCCAGGTTCTTTAATTTTGAAGAAAAAACCATCCTCATTATCGTTTGGGTCGACATTTGTGGAACGCGGCGGCATCAGCCAAGAGCTTTTATTTCGAGGATTTAATTGCGCAATATGCGTCCCACAATAGAAGCCGTCTTCGTCATAGACGAAAACTGTTTTCATTGTTTTCAATTTTTCAATATTTGCCATGTTGAACTCCAAACAAATCAAGGCGCTAAAGCCTAAAAAGCGGCGCTATCAAATAACAGATCAATCAGGACTAGCGCTCAGAGTCCAGATTTCTGGTGTTAAAAGTTGGGTCGTAAGAGTTCCCCAGAACGGCAGGGTTCTCGACATTACCTTGGGCCACTGGCCAGAGATTTCCTTAATGCAGGCGCGCTCCCTAGCGCGCAGGAAAAGACGCGAGCTTGAACTTGAGCCCTCCGGTTCTTACACCTTGAGGGATGCGTTCAAATTTTGGTGCTCGAAAAAGAAAAACAGAATCGCCAGCTATCGCGACGAGAAATTACGCTTGGAGAAGTACGTGATCTCAAAGCTCGGTTCCCGACAGCTCGATTCAATTACTCCTCCCGTCCTTATTAAGTTGCTTGAGCCAGTCGAGGCTGCGGGAAAACTTTCCACGGTCAAGCGACTTTTAATGCGCGTCCGGGAAATTTATGACTTAGCCGTTAATGCCGGATTCATTCAAGCGAATCCGCTCTCCAAAATTACGAAGGTTTTCCCAGCGCCGGAGGTGAGGCACATGCCCGCGCCTGACTGGAAAGAGCTTCCCATCGTAATCAGCCAGATCGAGGCACTGGCACCTCCCAAATACAAATGTTTGTTTTACTTCTCCCTGGCAACTTTGCTCCGTCCAGGTGAAGTTGTTTCAGTGCGGATTGAATGGATTTCCGAAGAATCAATCACAATACCGGCAGAATTTATGAAAATGAAAAGGATCCACCGGATTCCCTTGACTCCCTACCTCATTGCGCTAATTAACGAAGCCAAAACTATCCGGAAAAACAAGAGAAGTCCTTTCCTTTTCCCAGCCGCCAATAAAAATCAGCACATCTCCGGGCAAGCGATGGCCAAATGGCTTCACGAACAACCGGAATTTAGAAATAGGCTAGTAGCCCATGGACTGCGCTCTATTGGCCGGAGCTGGTTCGCTGACAATGACGTGCCTTTTGAGGTGGCGGAAGCGTGTTTGGCACACCTGGTGGGCTCGCAGGTAGTACGCGCATATCAACGAACCGATTTTTTCGCGCCGCGTCAAAAAATTATGCTTAGCTGGCACGCATACATCGAGACCTGTGCTCGATGTGCTCAAGTTTTAAGTCAGAAGCCCGACGCCTCAAGCTCTCCGAAATAAAAAGTTGTCATTTTTAAGCTGTGCCAGGCACAGCAGAAAAGTCG
>ENA-OPXG01000944-OPXG01000944.1-human-gut-metagenome-genome-assembly--contig:-NODE-944-length-16070-cov-2.305339_pt1 | contig 16070 bp, 9 predicted proteins | sample MGYA00241519_ERZ502030 | MGnify/ENA primary metagenome ERZ502030 (study PRJEB25962, sample SAMEA2041937) | human gut metagenome | biome: human gut; feature: human-associated habitat; material: faeces...
GGCTCGGAGGTTCAGTCACATTTGTCACTTCTTTAGGGAATGACATGTATGCAGATATTCTAAAAAAACACTTTAAGAAAGAAGGCATCACTACTGATTATATCATCGATGATATTAATCACCCCACAGGAACTGCACTCATTTTTGTGGCCAACAGTGGTGAAAACTGCATTGCGGTAGCTCCCGGAGCTAACTATTGTTTATTACCCGGATCAATTGCGCATTTTTCTGAAGTAATTGACACAGCGGACATTATTGTCATGCAGGCCGAAATCCCCTATGAAACGATCAAAAAAATAGCGCTGCTAGCAAAGCAAAAAGATAAAAAGGTATTGTTTAACCCCGCACCCGCCTGCCTGATAGATGAGGAACTGATGAAAGCCATTGATATACTAGTCGTCAATGAGTTGGAAGCCACATTTATTTCTGGCATTAATTATAGTGGAAATAATCTCGAAGAAATCTCTCAGGCGTTGATGAAGGCAGGTGCACGTAATGTTGTTATCACATTGGGAAGTCAAGGCGTGTACATGAAGAACAACCAGGAAACAGTTCAGCTTCCCGGTTATAAAGTAAATGCAATTGACACAATTGCCGCCGGTGATACATTCTGTGGAGCACTGGCTGTTATTTGCGCCCAAAGAGGAATAGATCAGGAAGCACTCTGTTTCGCGAATGCCGCAGCAGCAATCGCAGTAACACGGTCAGGCGCCCAACCTTCTATTCCGACTCTCGACGAAGTAAAACGCTTCATACTTGAAAAAGAATTAGCCTTATCATTCAACTCTTAAATTTGATGAATTATGAAAACCTATTTAAAGAAACTATTCATTCCATTATTATCGGGATTGATAGCATGCAATTTCTACAGTTGTGATAGTGATAATGAACATACCGCTGTCCCCGTAGCTCCTATTCTGAAGGAAATCAAATTTCCATCAGAAAATGATGTTATTCCCGGACAAGTCACACAAATAAATGGCCTCGGATTTGCCAAAGAAGATGTGGTCTATTTAAATGACGAAACAAATAAAAAAGAAAAAGTAGAAGTTACAGAAGTTACGGACAGCTACCTCAAGTTTATAGTTCCATTAGAGGCCGGTGGCAGTTACACCGTGACAATTGAACGAGCCGGCAAACTAACAACTCTAAACGGAACTTTCAAAGTACCTTTTGTAGTACCCATCATTGATGTCGTACTTCCCTCGGGCAGTATACCGGCAAAAGGGAAAGTTGAAATCCAGGGAAAGGGATTTGAGAACGGAGATATCGCTACATTATATGCCTCTTTTTATCCGGAAGGTGTCGAATATAACATACCATTAACTTTAAATGACGAGGGAGTAGAATTCACTCTGCCTGAAGGATTATATGGTGTCAATTCTATCATGATAATCAGAGGAGAGCGAAAAAGCAATATCGGCACAATCACTATCGAAACAAATGTGGGAGATAAGTTAGGCGGTGGTGTCGTATTTTGGGTAGATGCTGCAAAAGCACATGGATATATCGTAAATATGAGCAATGTGGGTACGGGTACGGATAAATTCGGACCGGAAGTGAATCCTTCAGATGCAGCAGGTACCAATCAAAGCATGGGTAGTGGATATACAAACACCCAAAACATCGTCAAAAAGTTCAATGCACTGCAAAGTGCAAACAACTGGCCCGAATGGCAGGGAGTCAAGATAGCAGCCCAACTTTGCCTAGATAACAGAGTGACCGACGGAGATTTTGCATATACGGATTGGTTCCTTCCTTCCAGAGAAGAGCTTATAGAAGTATTCAAAGTCAAAAGTATGCTGGCCGGGAAGGGAGTCAATATTCCGGCTAATAATTACTGGACCTCAAGCGAGGCCGATGGAAATACCGGCTGGGCTGCCTATTATGTGAATTTCTACGAAGAAACCAATATTATTTCTGATCCATGCTCTAAAAGCGGATGGACAATTGGCGTTCTTCCTATCCGAGCCTATTAAATAATAACTCAATAAAATAAGCGTTATGAAAAAACACATTATATTATTTATAGCCGTTTTCTTTGCAAGCATATTGCATGCACAAGTAATCAGCATTAAAGGAACTATTACTGATACCAATAACGAAACACTACCTGGTGTATCCATAACTATAAAAGGTACGCAAACAGGAACAGTGAGTGATATGAATGGGAACTATAGCATCAAAGCACAAAAGGGCAATATTCTGGAATTCTCATTTGTCGGTATGATGAAACAATCCGTCACAATAGGGAAGCAAAATGTCATTAATATACAAATGGCAGCAGATGCTATCAACTTGGATGAAGTGGTAGCTATCGGATATGGTATTGCCAAGAAAAGCGATTTGACAGGCGCCGTTGCTTCTATTAAGTCAGAGCACCTTACTAATTCCAAAGTAGGAACAGTGACCACTGCTCTGCAAGGACTTGCTGCCGGCGTACAAGTTACAACCGGTTCCGTGAAGCCCGGTGGCGACGCTTCAGTTGTCATTCGGGGAGTCGGTTCTCTTCGTGCAGGTAGCGAACCATTATACATCGTTGACGGTATTCCTGTTCAGGGAGGTTTGCAAGACCTATCTTCCGGTGATATTGAGTCTATCGAGATTCTAAAAGATGCCTCATCTGCTTCTATCTATGGTTCAAGAGGTTCTAATGGTGTAGTACTCGTTACTACAAAGAAAGGAACCAGCGGTAAAGCTAAAATCTCTTTAAATGCATCTTTTGGTACGCAAAAGATGCTCAATAAACAAGATTTGATGGATGCCCAGCAATATTATGAGCTAATCTCCATCGCACAGCCAAACTACAAATGGACATCAGAAGAATTGCGCTTATTAAGCCGTGGAGAATCTACCGACTGGCAAGATGCAGTTACACAAAATGGCCAATACCAAAACTATAATTTTTCTATTTCAGGCGGTAAGAATGATATGCAACATTTTCTGGGGGTAGACTGGTATGACCAAAAAGGTACTATCAAGAACTCATCTTTTAATAAGTTGACTGTCCGGTATAATATGGATGCCAAACTAAACAAGTGGCTACGATATGGTGTACGGTTCAATGTCATCGAATCTAAGCTTATGAATATCAACGAAGAAGCGGATTCCAGCTATGGAACTATGTTCAGTGCAATTAGTTCACAACCTACTGCTCCTATCTACACAGAAGATGGAGAATATTTCGATGGATTTCTTAATACAAGAGCAAACCCGGTAGCCATCGTTGACTTACTTGACAAAGCAACACTTAAATCCAGGTTTGTCGGTTCGGCTTATATCGAAATAGAGCCCATAAAGAATCTGAAACTGCGTTCTGATAATGGTGGAGAACTTGTTTTCTTCAAAGTGAACACATACGAAGACGGACGCATGGGACAGCACTATACCGCCGGTGGACATGCCAATGTAATGTCGAATAAAAAGAGATATTGGCAAACTGAAAACACAGCAACCTATTCATTTGACATTAATAAAATCCACCAGTTCTCTGCAATGGCAGGTTTCTCCGCATCACGGACAGATTATGAAGAGGTCACTGCTGATTCCAAAAAGCTTTCGTCTATTCTCAAATATTACAACTTGCAAGGAGCAGAAGAACACGGGCCCAACTCTTCGTACGCAGTGCCTTCTTCTTTAGTTTCTTTCTACGGACGATTCAATTATAATTTCAATAATCGTTATTTAGCGACTTTAACGATGCGAGGCGACGGCTCTTCCCGTTTTGCTCCAGGACACAGATGGGGATTTTTCCCGTCACTTGCCTTGGCATGGAGAGTCTCCGAAGAGAGTTTTATTAAAGAGAATGCACCTGTCATCAGCAATCTTAAACTAAGGCTTAGTGCAGGTAAGCTTGGAAATCAAAATATCGGTGACTTTGCTTATTCTTCCATTATAGCTTTAGGTGGTTCTTCCGCCAATTATGTATTGGGCAACAATTTGGTGAGTGGTTCTGTACAAACATCCATATCCAACCCTGAATTAACTTGGGAAAAGGCTAACCAGTTAGACCTGGGTATTGATTTCGGACTTTTCAACAACAGGATTGCCGGTACAATTGAAACTTACTATAAACGCACAACAGATCTTCTATGGCAAGTTCCTCTCCCATTGGAGTCGGGTTTTGGAAGCTCGTTGACCAATATTGGTAAAATTGATAATAAAGGTATCGAGTTTACATTGAGCACCGTTAATATAAGTACTAAAGATTTCTTATGGACTACTTCTTTCATGATCTCTTATAACGACAATAAAATAAAAGAGCTTTACGACGGAAAACAAGATGTCAACAAATCATTATTTGTCGGTCGTTCCATCAATCAATATTACCTGTTGAAATCTGAAGGTATCTGGCAGATAAACGAAGCCGCAGAAGCAGCCAAATATAATGCCCAACCAGGTGACCGTAAAATCAGGGATGAAAAGAAAGATTACGTCATCAATGGGGAAGACCGTGTATTCTGCGGAGTATCGACTCCCAAATACTATGGTAGTTTCACCAACACTTTCTCTTATAAAGGATTCGACCTTACGGCATTTTTCACTTTTGCCGGTGGACACAAAATCAACAATACACTGAATCGCTACCTCAACTCATTCAATGTTTGGGGCAATATGAGTGAAAACTACTATAAATACTATTGGAGACAGGACAGACCCAATAATAAATATCCGGCTCCTCGTGTAGGCAGCGCATATGCTAACGGCGACGGCACGGATGCTAATCTTCAAAAAGGAGATTATCTACGGTTGCGCAATCTTGAATTGGGTTATAACCTACCAAAGAATGTCATCAAAAGCATCAAAGCTTCGAACCTCAGAGTTTATTTCTCTGTACAGAATTTATTTACTGCGACCGAGTTTACCGGATTTGACGTAGAATCAAGCGATAATACGAATCCATACCCGAACGCACGCAGCTTTATCGGTGGAATTTCTCTAAACTTTTAAAACGATACGATGATGAAAAAATACATTTCTATATTAACATTCAGTTGCCTGACACTGTGCAGCTGCGAAAACTTTCTGGATTTAACTCCTCAAAGTGTTCTGACACCCGACAATGCATATACCAAACCTGACGACTGGCAACAAACATTATATGCCGCCTACGGTTCTCTTCAAGAGGTATTCGTCGGTAAATATACCATTACCCTCAGTGAATTCGGAACAGATGAAGTGATTCCATTCGACATGGGATGGGCAGCTTATTCACAATTGCACTATTATACATTCTCCGCTTCTCATGAGTTCTTAGACAATCATTATAGGCTGTGTTATGAAGGGATCAAACGTTGCAACGCTGTTATTGATATGCCATCAGATGCAGTAAGTTCCGATCTTCATGCTTCCATGATTATGCAAGCACGTTTTTTAAGAGCTATCTACTATTTTGATTTAGTAAAGATGTATGGTGGAGTACCTCTATGGACTAAATCGTCCATTGACAAAAGTGAGATTATGAGACCTCGTGCATCAGTGGATGAGGTATATACTCTCATTACCCAGGATATGGAAGCTGCGCTCGGCCTGCCATCCACCTGGTCGGACGCCAAAGATAAAGGTCGTGCTACCTCTTATGCAGCGCAAGCACTACTGGCACGTATCTATCTGCAATGGGGCAAACCTGCAGAAGCGTTGAAATACTGCCGTATGCTGGAAGGCAAATTCAAACTATACGATAACCTCAAAGATATTTTTGCTCCAGCCAACAAAAATCTGGAGTATGAGAATATTTTCGAGATTCAGTTTAAGCATTCCGGTTCCTGGGGATTGGAAGGAAGTATACAACATTCCTACTGGGGACCTCGTAATGTGGGCGGTCCTACAAACTTCGGAGGATGGGGCGGCTTCGGACCGACTCAATATTTATATGATTCTTATGACGATGCTGACAAACGTAAAAAAGCCTTCTTCATCACAGAATATGCAGGTGTAACGCAGACTCCACCTTCCTGCGGAAAATTCTGGGATCCGGAAACAGGCAATGTTATTGAAGACGACAATCTGAATTTTATTTTCATTCGTTATGCGGATGTACTTTTAATGAAAGCAGAAGCATTAAACAGCACTAACGACACCAGCAACGAAAAATATGAAGCATTGAATGCTGTTCGTTCCAGAGCCGGGCTTACTTCTATTACAGCTGCCGACAACTTAAATAAAGAACAGTTCGCCGATGTTTTACTGGAAGAAAGACTCCATGAGTTCTGTTGTGAACATATGCGTCGTTGGGATTTAATTCGATTCGGCAAACTTGCAGAATGTATGAAAGACCACGCCGGAGTCACTATCCAACCTTATCATGTATTGTATCCAATTCCACAAGCTGCTATTGACGCAAACGATGCAATTACTGAAAACAACGAAGGATATTAACATAAATCATTAATTATATGAAAACATTTATCTTTATCGCAGGACTCATAATTAGTGTTTTCCTGTACTCATGCAAAGAAGAAGATCATGGCATACTTCCTCCTATCGAAGGAGGAGGCACTATAGAAGTTAAAGACGGTAGGGTCACGGTAAATCCAGCAGAATGTTTATACGCTCTGCGTAACCCCATGAAAGGGCTTCGAGAATTTTTCGGTCCGGGATATGATAAAGTAAGAGACGAATATCCTTACCCTTACGGTTCTATTATCAAAGAGTATATGCAATGGAATATGCTTGAAGATAATGCGAATGATGGGATTGATAAGATAATAGCTTATAGTAATCATAGATGGAAAGGAGTGGAAGACATGAACGTCAAGGTGATCCCGCGTATTTATATTGTATGGATGGAACCTTGGCATGGCGGATATGCCAAAAACACTTATACAGATAATCCGGATGACCTCAATGGGTGGCACTGGCCCAGTGACATTCCGGGAGAAACCTATGATGAAGATGATCTCAATGCCCCTATTATAGGGGGCTATTGCCATCCGACTTTTCAGGAAAGAGTAAAGAAACTTGTAGAAAAGGCAGGACAGGCATGGGACAATGATCCACGTGTAGCTTATGTAGAAATGGGAATTATCGGTGAATTCGGAGAACATCATGATCCGGATATCACTACCGTATGGGCTCCTCACGATCAACCAAACCATGTAGAGAATCGCACTTGGTTGCCGGGAATCGAAAAAGTATTAGGGGATGCCTTTACATCTGCTTTCAAGAATAAGAAAGTAATGGTTCGCTATGCTTATGAATTCAAGGACTACGAATTCGGTATCTACTGGGACTCATGGGCTATTGATGAAGAAAAGGTACGGGGATACGAGGAAATGAAGAAACTGGGTGACCGTTGGAAGACTCAACCGATAGGAGGAGAAATAACCTGGAACTGGGGAAGTCTCTATAAATTCGACTCTTTCGAGGAAGTAGTGGCTGATGAAAAGACCCGGGATTTGGTTGTCCAACAAATCCGTGATCTACATTGTAATCATTTGGGCGGCATCACATGGGCAGATTTTAATGACCCGACTTTTGAACCCAACGCAGAATTATTGCAAAAAGCAATGGGATATCGGTTCGTTCTGTCAAACTTCAACTATCCAACAAATATCAAACAGAATGAACCGTTCAAAATCTCGTTTGATGTAGTTAATACCGGCTCTTCACCATTTTACTATGACTGGCCTGTCGAAATAGCATTACTGAATACTCAGACTCAAGAAGTAGTATGGAGTAAAACACTGCAAACACCCAAGACTTCACAATGGATGCCGGGAGACAACTGGGACAACTCTCAGAAAGTATATACCCAGCCAGCCGCCATTAACCATATCGAGGAAGAGTTGACATTGGATAAGAAAATAGATACAGGAGACTATATCATTTCTATTGCAGTATTAGACCCTGCCGGTATGCTGCCTTCATTAAGGTTTGCCATTCAGAACTATTTCGAAGGTGGACGTCATCCGATGGGACACATCGGAATTAACACCGAGCCTATATATTTCGAGATTCCTGTCAGCAGTTTCAGTGATATGAGACAAGACAGGACTTTAAAATACAAACTTCAATAATAGATTATTCTAATGAAATCAATCATCAGAAATATATCGCTCTTGCTGTTATTTGGAAGTATTACTGCTTGTAGTGAGAAAAACGTTACCGTTTCTTATCAAGAGTATCCAAATGCATTCAGGAATCCGATGAAAGGATTCAGAGAATTCTTTGCTCCCAGCATTGACCGGGTAAGAGAAGAATATCCCTACCCTTATGGCTCTATGACCAAAGAATACATGCAATGGAATATGATAGAAGATGATCCTAACGATGGAGTGGACAAAATCATCACTTACAGTAACCATCGCTGGAAAGGAGTGGAAGATATCAATATTAAAGTAATCCCCCGGGTCTTTCTTGTATGGCTGGAACCCTGGCATGGCGGAAAGCCTAAGAATCCGGACAATCCGGATGATCTAGTCGGATGGCATTGGCCTAAAGGCATAGCGCAGGAGAAAGGTCCATATAAACAAAGACCGAACTCAGTAGCGGCCTACGTAGAAGAGAAAGACAAGAATACCCCCATCACCGGGGGGTACTTTGACCCTTCATTCCCCGAGCGTGTGGAGAAGTTGGTCGAAAAACTCGGACAAGCATGGGACAATGACCCACGAGTAGCCTATGTAGAAATGGGTATCATTGGCGAATGGGGTGAACATCATGACCCGGACTTGTCCACTTACTGGGCACCTCATGACGAGCCTGACCATGTAGTAAACCGCACCTGGATTCCAGGCATGGAGAAAATCCTGGGTGATGCCTTCGCCAAAGCTTTTAAAAACAAGAAGGTAATGGTACGCTATGCCTATGAGTTTAAAGACTACGAATTTGGAATTTACTGGGATTCCTGGTCGCAACCGCAAGAAATCGTCAGAGGATATGAAGAAATGAAAAAACTGGGTGATCGTTGGAAAACCCAGCCAATAGGAGGCGAAATAACCTGGAATTGGGGGGACTTGGCACGCTTCAAGTCTTTTGAAGAGGTGGTAGCCGATAAAGATACCAGAGAATATGTAATGGAGCAGATTCGTAATTTACATTGTAACCATTTAGGCGGCATTACCTGGGCTGATTTCAACGATCCTGAATTCCAAAAGAACGCAGAGATATTGCAAAAGGCAATGGGGTATCGGTTTGTCATAAACGAGTTTACTTATCCGAAAGAAATAAAAGGGCAAGAAAATCTTTCAGTATCTTTCAGTGTTGTAAATACCGGTTCATCTCCATTCTATTATAATTGGCCTGTAGAGATAGCTCTGTTAGATCCGGTGAGCCATCAAAAAGTGTGGGGGAAGGTATTGGAAGATGTGAATATATCCGAATGGATGCCTGGGGACGACTGGTCGGTGAATGAGAATACATACCAGACCGCACCTGAAACCTATCACGTCCAAAAGAATATTCCTATAGACGCATCAATAGCTAAAGGAAAATATATCCTGGCATTAACAGTGCTCGACCCTGCCGGAATGCAACCGTCACTCCGGTTTGCAAATGAGAATTATTTCGAAGGTGGATATCATCCGATGGGATATATCGGTATCAATGAACCTATTGATGACACTCGATTGGATCCAAATTCATTCTTTGACATCCAAAGCGATAAATCTTTAAAATATCAAATTAAACAACCCTGTACAGGGCCTAAAGAAACAAAAGCTCCTATACCTGTTATATTTGATACAGATGTGGGTAATGATATTGATGATGTGCTAGCCATGCAAATGCTATTCAATTATGAAAAAGCCGGAGAAATTGATTTGCTGGGTATTACTATCAGCAAGTCAAATCCTTATTCTATTGAATACATCGACGGATACTGCCGTCTCAACGGCAAAGGCAACATACCGTTAGGTTATGCTTACAACGGAGCCAATCCCGAAGATGGCGGTTATCTTCGTCAAACATTAGACACCATCATTGAAGGCAATAAAATACTGCATCCGAAAAGAAGTATTAAAAGTAACTTGCCTGAAGGATATAAACTATTACGTAAGTTGCTCGCTTCACAGCAAGATAGCTCGGTAATATTCATAGCTGTAGGACCTGAAACCAATTTGGCGCGCTTACTAAAATCTGAAGCTGACGAGTATAGTGAATTAGACGGAAAATCTTTAGTAGCCCAAAAAGTAAAAATGCTCTCTGTCATGGGAGGGCTTTATGGAAATGAGTTCGATTTTCCGGAATGGAATCTGATACAAGATTTGGATGCTGCCCAAACAGTATTTAAGGAATGGCCGACCACAGTAGTAGCCAGTGGATGGGAATTAGGAAACAAACTACTCTATCCGCATCAAAGTATATTGAACGAGTTTCCGGAAAGTTATAAGCATCCGCTTTGTGTATCCTACAAGATTTATGATAAGATGCCTTATGACAGGCAAACTTGGGATCTCACCTCTGTATTGTATGCCATTGAACCGGAAGCTAATCATTTCGGGCTTTCTCCGCAAGGGACGATTACTCTCGATAGCATCGGGCACAGCCTCTTTACTCCTTCCGAAAATGGAAAGCACAGATATCTGACTATTCAAGGTGAAAAGAATATTCAAACTACACTAGGGGCTATTGTCCGTCAAGTCACTGGAAAAGATAAGTAAATATATAACCTGAAAAAAGAATAAATATGTTTATAGTCAATAGTTATACATTAGCAATCATCTTTTGTTTGATTACAATGATTTGCTGGGGTTCCTGGGGAAATACCCAAAAACTGGCAAGTAAAAGCTGGAGGTATGAGCTCTATTATTGGGATTACACTATTGGAATCCTGCTTTTCGCACTTCTTCTTGTGTTTACATTAGGGAGCTTTGGAAATGCCGGAAGAGGGTTTATCGAAGACATACAACAAGTCAATACTGAGAATGTTGTCAGTGCATTGATAGGAGGAATAATCTTCAATGCTTCCAATATTCTGCTTTCGGCCTCTGTATCCATAGCAGGCATGGCTGTCGCTTTTCCGTTGGGGGTAGGCCTTGCCCTGGTATTAGGGGTATTTATCAATTATTTTAGTAGTCCGAAAGGAGATCCGGTTTGGTTGTTTACGGGTGTAGTGCTGATTGTAATTGCCATTATATGCAATGGAGTGGCAGCAGGTAAAAATCAGAAATCAGGAAGTAACAGCAGTAAAAAGGGAATAATTCTGGCAGCAATTGCCGGCATATTGATGTCTTTCTTCTACCGCTTTGTAGCTGCCGCTATGGACCTGAACAATTTTGAGTCTCCAACTCCGGGAATGGCGACTCCTTATACTGCTTTCTTTATCTTCGCTATTGGTATTTTCTTAAGTAACTTTGTATTCAACACGATTGTGATGAAGCGTCCGTTTGTTGGCGTACCTGTCAGCTATAAAGAATATTTTGCAGGAAAGCCGACGACTCATCTGGTAGGTATCCTTGGCGGATGTATTTGGGGATTGGGCACTGCATTGAGCTATATTGCTGCCGGCAAGGCGGGAGCAGCCATTTCATATGCACTTGGACAAGGGGCTCCCATGATTGCCGCTCTGTGGGGAGTCTTTATATGGAAAGAATTTACTGGAAGTTCTAAAGCCACGAATAGATTATTAGGAGTAATGTTCATCCTATTTATCATCGGACTATCATTTATCGTCTTATCAGGAGGAAATTAATTATGAATATAAAATCAATCATTGCTTTATTAACCATTCTTCTTTGCTATCTATCCCCGGCATCAGGTAAAAGCATTGAAGCAGCATCACCTGATGGAAGTAACCGGATAGTTATTGAAACAGAGAATCAGGTAGCATATTCTGTCTTCCGCCATGAAACAATGATATTGGACACAAGTCCTATATCGCTAACTGTAGGAGACAAAATTTGGGGAACTGACAAGAAATGCCTGAAAATTACACGCCATAGTATTTCTGAAAATGTAGACTTCATTGTTCCCCGCAAATATAAACAGGCATCCAATGAGTACAATCAAATTGAGCTAACTTATAAAGGGTACAAAATAGAATTCAGAATCTATAATGAAGGAGTAGCTTACCGTTTTATGAGCACTTCCGACCACAAAAATCCTGTACAGAATGAAGTCGCATCCTTCTGTTTTAATCAGGATTATAATAGTTATACTTTGCTGACAGACCAGTTGCAAAATTGGTTTGAGCAGGATTATACAATAAACCCTATAAGTAAACTGCCACGTGACAGTTTTTCTGTTGCGCCGGTTATGATAGAAGTAGACAAGTATAAAGTATTACTTGCTGAAGCTAATCTTTATAATTATGCAGGTATGTATCTGCAACCCACCGGACATGCTTTTCAAGGAATATTTGCATTATACCCCGACCAGGAAGTACCTGCTGACGGAGATAATAAAATTTATGCTTCCACCCGAAAAGATTATATCATTCCATATTGTGGCAAACGTACTTTTCCATGGCGTGTGATAGGAATCTTTGATGATGCGCCCTCTATCCTGAACAGTGAACTGATCTATCTCCTATCTGAAGAGAAAACCAAAGATGCCGATTATTCCTGGATTAAGCCCGGAAAAGTTTTATGGGACTGGTGGAATGACCGTAATATCTATAACGTAAACTTTAAGAGTGGAATCAATACCGATACTTATCTTTATCTAATAGATTATGCAGCCAAACAGCATATAGAATATATATTAATCGATGAAGGATGGTCGGCCCGAAATGACTTGCTGGTTCTTAATCCTGCCGTTGATATACCCTATATCTGTAAATATGCAGCTGAAAAAAATGTAGGCGTCCAATTATGGGCTAAATGGGTAAACGTTATGAGACAAATGGACGCGGCCTTCGAACAATTCAGCAAATGGGGAGTGAAAGGTGTCAAAATAGATTTTATGGATCGTAATGATGCAAAGATGGTCAATTTCTATGAGCAAGTTGCCATCAAGGCTACTCAACACAAACTCCTAGTGGATTTTCATGGCTCGTATCCTAATGAAGGAATGCGACGCAAATACCCGAACCTAATGACTCGTGAAGGTGTAATCGGATTGGAATATAATAAATGGAGCAAGCGGGCTACTGTCACGCACGATGTAATCATCCCTTATCTCCGTATGTGGGCAGGACCAATGGATTATACTCCCGGAGCTATGATTAGTATGCAGCCTAATGTATATAGAGCAGAGCGCCCTAATGCTGCCAGTATCGGAACACGTGCTTATCAGTTGGCATTGTTTGTGGTTTTCGAAAGCGCTCTGCAGATGTTGGCGGACAATCCGACTCTTTATTATCGCAATGAAGATTGTACCCGCTTCATTACACAAGTTCCTGTAACTTGGGATGAGACAGTGGCACTGGAAGCTAAAGCCGGTGAATACGTAATTGTAGCGAAACGTAAAGGTGATAAGTGGTTCATAGGAGGAATCGCCAACAATGGTGAAAAAGAACGTGAATTTACCATCAAGCTGGATTTTTTGAATAAAGGCCGTTCTTATCAGATGACATCTTTCGAAGATGGCATCAATGCAGGACGTCAGGCGATGGATTATCGTTGTAAGTCATCGCAGGTGAAAGTCGGAGAGCTGTTGACCGTTAAGATGGTTAGAAACGGAGGTTTTGCAGCTATTATAGAATAACAGAACATTTCTTCACATTGGTTCGTTTATTATAAAAACAAACTAAATGTATATTCACCATGAAAACATTCGTCTTGATGATGGTAAGTCTGTTGTTTGCCGTTTCTTTGGAAGCGCAGAACAAGTCTTTTTATGATTTTGCAGTGAAAACGATTGATGGCAAAGAATTTTCTCTTTCTTCATTGAAAGGTAAGAAAGTGCTTGTGGTCAACGTGGCTTCCAAGTGCGGACTGACGCCACAGTATGCTCAACTGGAGAAATTATATGAGAAATATAAAGATAAAGACTTTGTAATAATCGGTTTTCCGGCAAATAACTTTATGGGGCAAGAACCTGGAAGTAATGAGGAAATAGCTCAATTTTGTTCTTTGAACTACGGTGTCACTTTTCCGATGATGGCTAAGATTTCCGTCAAAGGGAAAGAAATCGCTCCTCTTTATCAATGGCTGACAGAGAAGAAGCTGAATGGTAAAGAAGATGCGTCGGTTCAGTGGAATTTCCAGAAATTCATGATTGATGAGAATGGAAACTGGGTGGGCTTTGCCTCTCCTAAAGAAAGTCCGTTTTCTGAAAAAATCGTTACTTGGATAGAGAAGGAATAAGAGAGACTTTCTGCAATTCGCTTTCGAAATTGGGAGTAAAAATCCCTTTTCCTAAGTTCTCTTTTATTTCTTCAATGGTCCAGAATCGTCCTCCGTCCAGTTCTTCACTGGGATGGATTTCTCCATCGTAAACAGTCTTGTGAACAAAGACAAGTTCTTTTTCACGTTCGGATTCGAAAATATAATTAGTAAGTAGTTCAGGAGTAAAGTCCGTGATGCCTAATTCTTCATGGACTTCTCTCTTTAGAGCGATTTCTACGCTTTCGCCCAAGTCAATATGTCCACCTACGGCTGTATCCCATTTCCCCGGTTGGATGTCTTTCCATTCGGGACGTTTCTGCAGATACAACTCTCCACGGGTATTGAAAATATGAAGATGGACTACCGGATGAAGTAGTTTGCTGCCGCTATGACATTCCCCACGAGTGGCTGCTCCGGTGATATTTCCTTGTTCGTCTACGACGGGGAACATTTCTTGATTATTATCGCTTAACATTGTGCTTTTGTTTTTAGTGAACTAGATCGATTCTATTGGGTGTAGAAATTTATGGTATTAATAAGGAAGAATCTCCATAACTTAGGAATCGGAAATCATGTGCTAAAGCGTAATCATAAATCGCACGCCAGTTTCCTTTTACGAAAGCAGAAACCAATAATAGCAGGGTACTTTGTGGCTGATGAAAGTTAGTGACCATCGCTTTCACTATCTTGTACTGATATCCAGGAGCTATAATAATTTGTGTACTGGTATGGAGTGCTTCGAGTCCATTTCTATCGAGATAACCCAATATCTTTTGTAGTGCAACCACCGGAGGTATCTGATCGTATTTTTCATAAGGCTGCCACTGTTTGACGTGCAATTCTTCTTCAGTAGCGTCCGGATGATCTGCTAAAATAACTCCAATGTGATACAAGCTTTCGAGAGTGCGTACAGAAGTCGTTCCTACGGCAATGGCACAACCGTCATGGTCTATTAGTTTTTTAATTGTGCTCCGATTGACCGATATATATTCTGTATGCATTTCATGATCTTCGATCTCTTCACTTTTTACGGGTTTGAATGTTCCGGCTCCTACATGTAATGTTAACTCTTCAAGATCGATGCTTTTCTCCTGTAGTGCATCCAACACTCGCGGGGTGAAATGTAAACCGGCCGTAGGCGCAGCTACCGAACCTTTAATCTTAGAGTAAACAGTCTGATAAGTTTCCTTATCACTTTCTTCCGTATTCCGGTTTAAGTAAGGAGGGATAGGAAGTTCTCCGAATACTTCAAGAATATCGGCAAACGTCACTTCCGGATTATCCCATGAAAAATTTACCCAGTGACAGGTTCCTCTGCATTCTCCTCTGGCGGCGGTTAATGTGATTGTAAGTCCTTTGACTGTCATTTCTCGCTTTAATTCTCCATCTTTCCATTTTTTCAGGTTACCGATCATACAAAGCCAGGCGGCATGTTCTGTCTGTTGGAAGTTTAATACATAATCATTCGGCTGAATCGGTTCGAGGCAGAATACTTCAATCAGTGCTCCTGTTTCTTTCCGGAAATGAAGACGTGCTTGAATGACTTTCGTATTATTGAATATCATCAGACTGCCTTGCGGAAGATATTCCGGTAAAGAGGTGAAGATATCCTCACTTACTTCCCCCCGACGATATATCAGGAGTTTGGACTGGTCGCGGATAGGCAACGGGAATTTAGCAATACGTTCATCCGGAAGAGGATAATTGTATTCACTGATGCGGATATGTCTAGGATCTTCTTTCATTGTTTTTTAAATAAAAAGAGGTCAGAACCCATTCGGCTTCTAACCTCTTTCACCAGTCGGGGTGACTGGATTCGAACCAGCGACCACTCGCCCCCCAGACGAGTACTCTAACCGG
>ENA-OPXG01000948-OPXG01000948.1-human-gut-metagenome-genome-assembly--contig:-NODE-948-length-15998-cov-2.773631_pt1 | contig 15998 bp, 8 predicted proteins | sample MGYA00241519_ERZ502030 | MGnify/ENA primary metagenome ERZ502030 (study PRJEB25962, sample SAMEA2041937) | human gut metagenome | biome: human gut; feature: human-associated habitat; material: faeces...
TGCTCGAAGTTGGCAAGATATTCTTCCAACCAAGTCACTGTTTCCATATCCAAGTCATTGGTAGGCTCATCGAGCAAGAGGTTGTCCGGATTTCCGTACAATGCCTGCGCCAGCATGACACGCACTTTTTCCTTACCACTCAATTCACCCATCAATACGTAATGCTTATCTTCTTTCACGCCCAGTCCGCTCAACAGCATGGCTGCGTCGCTTTCCGCATTCCATCCGTCCAACTCGGCAAATTTTTCTTCCAATTCGGACACTTTCAGTCCGTCTTCGTCTGTGAAATCTTCTTTTGCATACAATTCTTCGCGTTGCTTCATGATGTCCCACAACACGGTATGACCCATCATGACGGTATCCATGACGGTATATGAGTCCCACTTAAAGTGGTCCTGGCTCAACACCGAAAGACGTTCGCCCGGTCCGAGCGCAATCGTACCTGTTGTCGGGTCCAGATCTCCGTAAATCGTACGAAGAAACGTAGATTTTCCCGCACCGTTCGCACCGATAATACCATAACAATTACCACTCGTAAACTTCAGGTTTACGTCATTAAACAACACTCTTTTACCAAACTGAACCGATACGTTCGAAACTGTAATCATCTTATTATTTACTATTTTACTAGTTACTATTTACTATTTGAGCGTGCAAAGGTAGACATTTAAAATGAATTATGAGCTATCTGATATGTGCCAATCTGACATAAAAGTGTTACCTTTGCTGCGTTTTTTGGCAAAACGGCCAACTTGGCAAAGTTTTTGCAGACAAAATCTGTGACATCCGGTCAGTCCGGTATGTTTATAAGCGGTATCTTGCATAGATAACGTATGTTTCTAAATAGTAAATAGTAAATAATAAAATAGTAAATACCAAGATGGATCCGAAAGAAAAAAAAGTGAAGGAAGAGGAACTGAATGTGGAGGAAACTCAAAATCCTGCGGAAGACCAACCGCAAAACGAACAAACGGAGGAGTCTGCTCCGCTGACTCATGAAGAGGAGTTGGAAAAGGAACTGGAAAAAGCTCAAGAAGAGATTGAAGAGCAAAAGGATAAATATCTGCGCCTGTCTGCCGAGTTCGACAATTATCGTAAACGCACTTTAAAGGAGAAGGCCGAACTGATCCTGAATGGTGGCGAGAAGAGCCTTGGCAGTATTCTTCCGGTAGTGGACGACTTTGAACGTGCCATCAAGACGATGGAAACGGCAACGGATGTCAATGCCGTAAAGGAAGGGGTAGAATTGATTTACAATAAATTTATAGCTGTCTTGGCTCAAAATGGCGTGAAAGTCATCGAGACGAAAGACCAACCGTTGGATACTGATTACCATGAAGCCATCGCGGTAATCCCCGCACCGTCGGAAGCACAGAAAGGTAAGATTCTGGATTGTGTGCAAACGGGATATACACTGAACGACAAAGTGCTCCGCCACGCCAAAGTGGTAGTAGGGGAATAAGGATTGATTACGGATTATGAATGATGAAAAACGAGGGACTTCCCGCAATAATTCATCATCCATAACCCGTAATTCGTAATTCATCATTCATAATTTTAAAAGAAGCATGGCAGAAAAAAGAGATTATTACGAAGTATTGGAGGTGACGAAGACAGCCACAGTAGAGGAAATTAAGAAAGCGTACCGTAAGAAAGCAATCCAGTATCACCCTGACAAGAATCCGGGGGATAAGGAGGCTGAAGAGAAATTTAAGGAGGCGGCCGAGGCTTACGATGTGTTGAGTAACCCGGAAAAGCGTTCGCGTTACGATCAGTTCGGTCATGCGGGAGTGAGCGGTGCGGCAGGTAATGGCGGTCCGTTCGGTGGTTTCGGTGGCGAGGGGATGTCGATGGATGACATTTTCTCTATGTTTGGCGACATCTTCGGTGGCCGCGGCGGCGGTTTCGGGGGAGGCTTCGGAGGTTTCAGCGGATTTGGTGGCGGTGGCGGTTCACAGCAACGCCGGTATCGCGGCAGTGACCTTCGTGTGAAAGTGAAGCTGACGTTGAAGGAAATCTCTACCGGAGTAGAAAAGAAGTTTAAACTCAAAAAATATGTGCCGTGTGACCAGTGTCATGGCACGGGTGCCGAAGGTGATGGCGGTTCGGAAACTTGTCCTACTTGTAAGGGTAGCGGCTCGGTGATCCGTAACCAGCAGACTATTCTGGGCACTATGCAGACTCGCGTCACTTGTTCCACTTGTGGCGGTGAGGGTAAGATTATCAAGAACAAATGTAAGAAGTGTGGTGGCGACGGAATCATTTACGGTGAAGAAGTGGTGTCGGTGAAAATCCCTGCCGGAGTGGCAGAGGGTATGCAGCTCTCTATGGGTGGCAAAGGAAATGCCGGCAAACACAACGGTGTGGCAGGCGACTTGCTGATTCTCGTAGAGGAAGAACCGCATCAGGACTTGATTCGCGACGAGAATGATTTGATTTATAATCTGTTGCTTAGTTTCCCGACTGCTGCCCTGGGTGGAGCCGTGGAAATTCCGACTATCGACGGCAAAGTGAAAGTGAAGATTGATTCGGGTACTCAACCGGGTAAAGTACTTCGTTTGCGCGGCAAGGGATTGCCGAATGTGAACGGGTACGGAACGGGGGATTTGCTCGTCAATATCAGTATCTATGTGCCGGAAGCGCTCAATAAAGAGGAAAAGAGCACGCTCGAAAAGATGGAGGCTTCGGACAATTTCAAACCTAACACGTCGGTGAAGGAGAAGATTTTCAAGAAGTTCAAGAGTTTCTTCGACTAATTTTTTGCTATGAGTATGGGTACATAATTAGTTTATATAGTAATTTAGGCACGGATTACACGGATTTCACGGTTTTTAGTGTTGTCATTACTGAAAAACAACCGCGTTAATCCGTGAAATCCGTGCCTAAAAAAGATAGAAATTTATTAGTGACAAGTACTTAACATATAAAAGTGAGCTGCAATCTTTATTTGTAGCTCACTTCTGTTTTTGGGCTTATCCTTCCTTTTTCACTCTGTTCGGTTAAATAAGTCGATAAAGAATTGTCTTTTTAAAAAAAGGGCATATATTTGTGTAGCAAATAAATAGATACTAAATATAGACTTCAAGTATGGCAGAACCTTTTAAGAATATGTATAACGAGCAATTTTTCGATCTATTTACGAAAGATTTGAAACTTGTTATCGATGATTTTGATGCTCACGGGTTTGTTTCTCAAGTTATGGATGATGAATGGGAAGGCAGGGAACTTAAACAGCGCTGCATACATATCACTACCATTCTGAAAAAGTTTTTGCCGGCAGACTACAAAGAGGCAATCGCTAAGATTCTTGAGTTGTTGGATCATGTAAAAAGTACGCGGCCTGATTTTTCGGTGATAGACGATACGAAGTTTGGATTGATGCTGGAGTATGGGGCGATTCTGGATAATTATGTCGAGCAATATGGGTTGGATGATTATGAAACGTCTGTCAAGGCGATAGAGAAAATCACGCAGTTCACAAGTTGCGAGTTTGTGACTCATCCTTTTATTATAAAATATCCGGATGAAATGATGAAGCAGATGTTGGTTTGGTCGAAACACGAGCATTGGGGAGTAAGGCGGCTTGCGTCAGAAGGTTGCCGTCCGCGTTTGCCTTGGGCGATGGCTTTGCCGAATCTGAAAAAAGATCCGACACCTATTATTCCTATTTTGGAGAATCTTAAAAATGATCCGGCAAGATTTGTACGGTTGAGTGTTGCCAATAATTTGAATGATATTGCGAAAGATAATCCGGAAATAGTCATTGATTTGGCAAAGAAATGGAAAGGTGAGTCGAAAGAGGTAGACTGGATTATAAAACACGGTTGCCGGACGCTCTTAAAGCAAGGGATTCCGGAGGTGATGGAGTTGTTTGGCTTTGATTCTATCAGAAATAATATTAGCGTGGAGGATTTTCAGATTTCAAGTCCTAAGGTTAAAATCGGGGATTCGTTGGAGTTTGGTTTTAACTTGTTGAATCATAGCAATAAGACGATCAAAATACGGCTTGAATATGGTATTTATTACCAAAAAGCAAATGGAACGCTGACGAAGAAAGTTCATAAAATCAGTGAAAAAGAATATACCGGAAATTCTACCACACGAATAACGCGAAAGCACTCTTTCCGTGTGGTTACGACGAGAAAATTCCATCTCGGGCTTCATCAAATTGCTATAATAATCAATGGGAGTGAATTTGAAAAATATGATTTCGATTTGATTGAGTAATTCGATTGCTGCAACAAATAATATAAATCCTCGATTCTCCGGATGAAAATCGAGGATTTTTTATTTTGATTACTACTATCTTCTTCCTAATACCCCGGATTCTGTTTCAACCTCTCATTCATCACCCGTATTTTCTCCGGTATAGGGAATACAGTTGTATATCCACTTGCTTCATCCGGCAGTTGCGGGCGGCTGCTGTAAGCTCTTGTAAACTTCCCGAAGCGGACTAAGTCCTGTCGTCTCCATCCTTCCCAAGCCAGTTCCAGCTGACGTTCGGCAAGGATATTCTCTAAAGTGGCAGTGCGGGGAGAAGCGTTGACACGGCTACGAATTTCATTGAGTTCTTCATCTCCGTTTGCTCCGTTCCGGACTTTCGCTTCACTTTTCATCAATAAAGCGTCTGCATAGCGGAACAATACAATGTCATTCTCCATCAACTTACCGTCTTTTGTGGCAGTCGGGTCGACTTCATACTTTTTCATGCGGGCTCCTGCGGTTTGTTCGTATGGGGTATCTGTTATATCCAGAGATACTTTCCAGGGCAGATATTCCAGTACCGTTCCATTATCCAGTTTGATTATGTTTCCTTTCAGGTCGTGGACAATTCCTGCAAAATAGCAAATATCAAAACGGGGATCTTGTTCCGCGGTTTCATAACCGAAAGTTTCGAGGGCTTCAATGGTGGCGCTGGGACCGTTCTCACCGCTTAGTCCGTAAGCCTTGGCGTGATTATAGTGGCGGGAACGGAAGAGATATTGCATCTGGTTGGTATACAGAGTTTTGTTCATCGGGATAGTGAAGACATTCTCTACAGACGGTTCGTTGAATATGGAGAAATTCGTTTCGTATTCCGGTTCCAGTTTGTAGCCCATAGTTTTGAGTTGGTCACAGTAGTAGATGACTGTTTCCCAAGCATTGAGTTCGCTGCCGTTCACAATGAACTTTATATTTTTTCCATCCGGACGTTGTCCGTCCGTCCAATCATTGTCTGTATAAACTTCGGAGTTCAAAGCCAGTTTGGCCAGTAAGAAACTTACCACGGGGCGAGTGATACGGCCATAGTAAGGGCCGGACTGGTTGCTATGTGCATCGCTCAACAAAGGAGCCGCCTCTTGCAATTCCTTGACAACAAAGTCAAAGACCGTTTTCCGTTCACTTTGCACTACATCTTTCATTGCTATGGAAGAGGATTGAACTAGCGGGATGCGTCCGAACAAATCCATCAGGTAATAATAATACATAGCCCGCATGGCACGTACTTCAGCGCGGTATGCCGGTAGTTCCGTAGCGGAATGAGTTTCGGCGAATTTGTCTATCCGTTCCAGTGATTTGTTACTTAACATGACGACTTTATAGAGATATTCCCATGTAGCCTGAATGGCATCATTCTCTATTCCCCAATCGTGCAGGTAAAGTCCTTGCCAAAAACCACCGTCATACCAGTCACCTCCACGGGTGGGGATAATGGCTTCGTCGGAAGTAAAGGTGTTCAGGTCGTAGACTCCCCTACCCGTTCCCTGCAATCCCTGACTATCACTATAACCGCCTACGTATGTATAAAGCGAAGCTACTGCATTGAGATATACTTCCGAGATCGTATTGTAAACGTCATCTTCGGGTAACTTATCTTTCGGATTTTCCTCCAAGAACTTATCACATGAGAATAAGCCCAGACACGCTATAAGAAGGAATACCAACACTTCCGAAGGACGTAAGTTCTTCTTTGAAAACAGTTCCGCTATCCTTGAAAGCTGTTCTTCTTTCTGCAAAAAACGACTTTTATTTTTCATATATTGTTTCATCATCTCCTCCTCCATTAAAAGTTAATACTCAATCCCAGTGTGTACGTCCGCGCCAACGGATATCCCCGTTTATCATCCACGCCTAAAGTGGAGTTCACCGTGGAACTGTTAATCATGGGTGAAAGTCCCGAATAACCGGAAATGGTTGCCAGGTTGTTGACTGTAAATGCCAGACGCAGGGAACGGACATATTTCTTCAGTTTCTGCACTTTCTCAATCGGCACGTTCCAACCCAGCGTCACATAGTCGAAGTTGACATAATCTCCCTTTTCCAACCAATAGTCGGTGGCGGTTTGATCCTTGATGTTCTGTTTCGGGGCTTTCTTCATTACGTTATAGTCGGGAAATATATTCATGTTCATATAGGTCAGGGAGGTTCCGTTGTAGATTTTATGTCCGAAAGCTCCGTTAATCTGCAAAGACAGGTCGAAACGCTTGTAGCGGAAACTGATGTTGGAGCCAAGAATCGTTTTAGGTACGGCTTGTCCTGCCACGTAGCGGTCTTCACCATCTTCAAGGCTGACACCTCCGCCATTCAGGTCGGCGATGCCATAGGTGTATCCACCGTTTCCGTCGGATTCGAGTCCTGTACTGTGGGGAAGATAGAACACGCCCAACGGTTGACCCACCATCTGATATACGATGTGGTTGTATCCTCCGTGAAAGCCGGCTCCGTCGAGGCCGGCAAGACTTTTATATTCGGGGGCAGAAAGCATTTCACCATTGTGCATACCGCTTAAAGAGAGCAGTTTGTTGCGCTGGAAAGTGATATTGGCATTGATATTCAGTTCCATATCCTTCGTCTTCAAAGGGGTGATGCCGATGGCGATTTCCGTACCCCAGTTGCGCATGGAACCGATGTTGGCAAGCAAGGTGTTATAGGTGAAAGGCGGTACGCTTACGTTGTAAAGGTAAAGCATGTCTATGGTTCGGGAGTTGTAATAGTTGGCGGAAAGCAGCAGGCGGTTGCCGAAAAGAGCTACGTCGATACCGGTATTAAAGGTATGTTTCACTTCCCATTTCAGGTCGGGATTCGTGTTCCGTAAGTCTCCTAAAGATACGACGGCGGAGTTTCCGACGGGGACTACACCGTTCGGCTTTACGAGATTCAACGTAGTGTATGAGTCAATCCCGCTCTGATTGCCTGCCAGACCATAGCCGATACGGAATTTCAGATTGTCTACCATCGGCAAGTGCTTCATAAATTCTTCCTCACTAATCACCCATGCGGCAGATGCGGAGGGGAAGAATCCCCATTTATGGTTCGCTCCGAATTTGGAGGAAGCATCTGTACGGGCGTTCAGCGTCAATACGTAGCGGTCGGCATATGTATAGTTGAAACGTCCCATGAAGGATGCCAGACGGGGTTGGTCGTAGTAAGAATTAGTGCCTTCCCATAAGCGGAGTGCGCCTGCCTGAAGATTATTATACCCGAATTTGTCGGTGCTGAAATTGCTTACTGTCGTATAATATCCCGTGTAGGTTTCTTTTTGAAGTTCGGCAAGTGCCAGCACGTCAAAGAAATGTTTTTTCCAGTTTTTCTTATAGGTCAGCATCATGTTGCCCAACAAGGATTCTCGCTTTTTAGTTCCTTTGTAAGCCTGACCGTTCGCCCAGACGGAGGTGGGGAGGTATTGCGAATTTTCCACGATATTATAGGTATAGGCGCCGAAGAGGTTTAGTTTCAGTCCTTCCAGCAGATTGAAAGTCAGACGGGCGTGCGTGCTGATGTGCGAAGTGGCATCATCGTCCTGCACTTCCATCCATGCCAATGGATTGGTGATTTGGCTGGCGGTCGTTATTCCGTCCCAGGAATTGGTGACGGGGTCTTTATGGTTGGGATAGGTGGGGTTGAATGTGGCTGCCGAATAGAACGTTTTCTGATAATCCACCAGATTATGATTCTTCTGAATGGAACCGAACATTCCCAGCTCGCAGTTCAGGAAGCCGTCGAACATCTGCTGATTCATGTTCATATTCGAAGTGAAGTTTTTCATGTCTTCATTCAGAATCACTCCCTGACGGTCCATGAAACCGAGGGAAACACGATAGCTGGATTCACTGGAACCACCATAAAAGGCGACGTGATGGTTTTGTTGCAGTCCTGTCTGTTCAATCTCTTTCTGAAAATCGGTGTTATTTCCTTTGTCCAGAATGGAAATGCCACGCTCCGAAGCCACACGACGGAATTCATCGCCGGACAGCATTTTCAGATTCTTGTAGACGGTGGAAACTCCGAAGCTACCGTTGTAGGCTACCTGTGTTCTGCCGCTCATTCCTTTTTTGGTGGTGACCTCAATCACACCGGAGGCTCCTCGTGAACCGTATTGTGCGGTTTCAGAAGCGTCTTTCAAAATGGTGAAGCTCTCAATATCCGTAGGGTAAATGGAGGTGAGCATACTCAAGTCGCCAAATACTCCGTCAACAATTATCAAAGGGTCGTTGCCACTGGTCAGTGAGGTGGTTCCCCGCAGGCGTACCGCATCCAAGGCTGCCGGACCGTTTGATCCGCGTTGGATGGTCAAGCCCGGCACACGTCCGCGGATTGCTTCCAAAGGGTTCGTTATCTGGTCTTTATTCATCTGTGTCTCCGTAATCTTCTCTACGGAACCGGAGAGGTTTTTCAAACTTCCGGTGGCATATCCAACAGTTATCAATGAGTCTATGGGCGTGACGGGAATCTTCTGCGCCAAGGTGCTCTCGCACGGGATTACCAGAAGAAGAAGGCTGTAGAAAATGAGTCTAGCGTGTTGTACCATATTCTTAGTTTTTAAGGTAATAATACAAATATAACAATAAAAGAGGGAATCTGGTTGAGTAAATTCCCTCTTTTATTCATAAATGATATTGACAATGTCTATTTCACGATTATCTCATCCGTAAATATCCAGCCTCCGAGTTCGCTTCCGGCCTGTGCCTGATAACGTACGTATCTTCCTTTGGCTTCTCCCTGCCATGAAATATCCGTAAACCGGATGGGTGTTTCTTTGCTCACTTCAAAGTGTTGTTTTTGCAGCTCCGTGAAGTTTATTCCATCATCGGAAATGGAAATAATCACTGTCTCCGGCAGGAATACTTCCGCGCCGACCACTTGCATAAAAGCGGCGGTGACGGAATGGATAGGGGTTTCTTTTTCCATATCAATCGTCACATCGAGACGGTTGTCCGAGATAAATCCTTGCCATGAACCATCACCGTAAGTCCAGTCACCACGTATGCCGTCTGTCAGGGCTGTGTTGCCTTGTGCGGGATAATGGGGGCTGTAGGGGGAGTTATAGATCACTTTTTTACCGAGCGCCAAATGGCTGACTGGTTGAAGAGATTCGGGACGGCTGCCGATTTCTTTGCTCAAATCGAAAGGATGGTATCCTTTTTTCTGTAAATCGGCCACTGCTGACAGTGCACGGGTATGGAAATCGGACCATGACTTACGTTCCGGAGCCGACCAGGCTACTTCCGCCAATGCCAGTATACGAGGGTAAATCATATATTCCACGTGTTCGGGAGTGGGGATATATTCCACCCATAGGTTGCCCTGCACACCGTAGACTAACTTTGCCTGCTCCGCAGTTAAGGAAGCGGGAACAGGATCATAGGTATATACTTTCTTCAATGGCAGGTAGCCGCCGATAGCTTCCGGCTGGGAGTATGGGGCGTCCTGATAGCTGTCCAGATAACAGTATGCACCCGGCGTCATGATGGCATGATGGCCGGAGGTGACGGCAGCGATACCACCCTCTTCTCCACGCCATGACATGACGGTTGCATTGGGCGCAATGCCTCCTTGCAGAATCTCGTCCCATCCCAAGAGACGGCGTCCGTGATTGTTGAGGAATTTTTCGATGCGGTGTATCAGATAGCTTTGCAGCTCGTCTACATTGGCCAGATGCTCGTCTTTCATTCTCTTCTGACATTTCGGACAGGTCTTCCAAGCCGATTTGCCGGCCTCATCACCTCCTACATGAATGTATTCGGAAGGGAAAAGTTCCATAACTTCCGTCAGTACATTCTCCAGAAAGGTGAAAGTTTCTTCATTGCCGACACAGAAATCGGAGTTCTTGTAAGGTTCTCCCGAACAGGATAGCTGCGGGTAGGCAGCCAGCACCTCTTCCGAATGGGAAGGCATTTCAATCTCCGGAATCACGGTGATGTAGTGCTGACGGGCGTATGCCAGTATTTCACGAATATCGTCCTGGGTGTAATAGCCTCCGGAAGCTCCGGGTTCATCGTAACGGAGGTATTTACGTCCGCCGTTCCACCATTTCTTCCAGGTGGGGTCTGTACGCCAAGCTGCAAAATCGGTCAGTAAAGGATATTTCTTAATTTCAAGCCGCCAGCCTGCCGCATCGGTCAGGTGCAGGTGCAAACGGTTGATTTTGTAATATGCCAATGCGTCTATCTGCTTCTTTATAAACTCTTTGGTAGAGAAATGGCGGGATACGTCCAGCATCAGTCCGCGGTAAGCAAAACGCGGGGTGTCTTCTATCTCGACAGAGGCTATGGAATAGCTGCCTGTGCCCGCCGGTTGCATCAGCTGTAACAGGGTTTGCATTCCATAGAATAATCCGGCTCCCGAAGTTGCCCGGATCTCAATTCGTTGAGGGGTGACGGAGAGTGTGTAGCTTTCCGGTGATGGCAATTGGGGGGTCTTGGGGGTTATCAATAAGAAAAGCATCTGTTTCCTGTCTTTCATTCTCGCTTCTTTCAATTGAACAGGCAATGCTTTCAGGTAATTCTCCCAAAGTTCCGCTTCTCCACCTTGCAGGTTTGTATAAAGTTTAGTCTTTTCTGATAGTAAAAAAGAGCCCGTCCCCTGCTCCATTTTTAATGGGACAGGTATGACGGACTGTGCCAGAATGGGATGTGCATGGAAGCACATCCCCAATATCCATAAGAAAAGACAAACTTTAGGGTATTCTTTTCTTATATTCATTAATCAATTTTGATTTCGTCTACAAATAAAAATGCGTTTTTACCTTTTCCTCCATGCCATGCCGGAAGTGATTTCTCCGGTGAAGCAATGACTCTCACGTATTGGGTGGTCACAGGATCAAAGGTTAGTTTATGCTCAACGATTCCGTCTTTGTCTGTCTCTTTCATCTCCGGGTATTCTTCGGAAGCAATCTTTTTGAAGTTCTTGCCATCATCTGAAGTTTCTACGGACAGGTTTCTGGCATCAAATACCCAGTCTCCTTTTGCTACATTGGTAGAGATTGCCACGCTTGAGATTTCAGTAGGTTGCTGGAGGTCGATAGTCATATCCATGTCATTTCCGTTGAAAGCGATCCAACGGCCTGACCTATAGCTGCTATTTCCTTTCAGACCGTCTACCAAAGTGGAAGCTCCTTTGAACAGGTATTGTTCATTGATAGGCTGATTGGCTACAATCGGCTTCATGCTGGATTTGCTGAAATCAATCTTCTCCGTCACAGTCTTGCTTTCGCCGTTGGGACGGATGGCTTTAGCGGACAGGGTGACATTTTCCTTAATTTTCAATACTCCTTCGTAAACGGGGGAAGTGGCAGTAGGTTCTGTGCCGTCTAACGTATAGTAAATAGGAGCACCGTCGATGGTAGACAGGGTAACGTCCATTGTTCCTTCTGCCGGATTCGGGTCAAACTCGGCTTGTACGTCAAATACGTGTTTAGCGTAATTGTATCCTTCTGCATCGTACCACTTAATCAGTTGTGGAAGACGGGACAGGAAGTCGGCATAGTTTTTCTTTTCGGGGCTGGACCACTGAATTTCACACAAAGCAGCCCAACGAGGCAATACCATGTATTGTGCATGTGGGAAAGTAGCGATGTATTCTGTCCAGAGGTTGGCTTGCACTCCCTTGATGTATTTCTGTTCTTCGGGAGTAAGAGAAGCCGGCATCGGCTCGTAGCTATACACTCTTTCCATGGGCAGATAACCACCGATACCGAACGGTTCGTTTTCTACGTCTTTAGCTTGGTAGTAGTCGAAATACAGGTAGGTGTTCGGTGTCATGATGACATCATGTTGCTGCTTCGCAGCTTCGATACCACCTTTCTCACCACGCCATGACATCACGGTAGCATTCGGAGCAAGTCCGCCTTCGAGGATTTCATCCCAACCGATGATTTGACGTCCATGGTCGTTCAGGAATTTCTCAATATGGTTGATGACAAAGCTCTGCAAACGTTCTTCTTTGCTGTGGTTCTGATCTGACTTCAGTCCCAATGCTTTGATACGTGCCTGGCATTTCGGACATTTTTCCCATCTTACTTTCGGACATTCGTCACCACCGACATGAATATATGGTGATGGGAAGATTTCAATCAATTCACCATAGACATCTTCCAGGAATTTCAAGACCTGGTCGTTTCCGGCGCAAAGCACATCTTCGGATACACCCCATTGTCTCCATACTTCGTACGGACCACCGGTACAACCCAGTTCAGGGTAAGCGGCAAGGGCAGCTTGCATGTGTCCCGGAAGGTCGATTTCGGGAACAACGGTGATGTAGCGTTCGGCTGCATAATCTACGATTTCTTTGGCTTGTTCCTGGGTGTAGAATCCACCGTAAGGTTTGCCGTCGTATTCGCCGGAGTTACGTCCGATGACTGTTTCTGTTCTGTTAGCACCGATTTCAGTCAGTTTCGGGTATTTTTTGATTTCCAGACGCCAGCCTTGATCGTCGGTGATATGCCAGTGGAGGCGGTTCATGTTATGCAAAGCCTGCATGTCGATGTAGGTCTTTATTTCGTCCACGGTAAAGAAATGACGGCTGGTATCGAAATGCGCGCCACGATAGCCAAAGCGGGGAGCGTCATTGATTTCTACGGCTGGCATGGCAATATCCGCACCGACAGCCACAGGCAATGATTTGCGCAGGGACTGGATGCCATAGAATACACCGGCTTCCGTAGGACCAGTAATCGTGATTCCGTCACCGGTAACTTTCATCTGGTAGGATTCCGGATTTTCATTCTCCGTACCTAATGCCAGTATGATTGCGTTTTTACCTTCTGTTCCGGCTTCAATGGCGAAATCTTTTCCGGTAGCCGTTTTCAGGTAGTCTGCCAGAAATTGTGCGTTGCGTTGCATCTTCTCGTTTCCTTCCGGATAGAGAATCTTCACACTGCTCTTCAGGATGAAGGGACTTCCTTGAGCGGTTACAATCTCTTGTGGCATGGGGATGATCTGGTAGTTGGCTTCCTGTTGCGCCGATTGGCAAGAGGCAAAAAGTCCTGCTAGTGCCAGACATCCGGTTAATTTAAAGAGTTGTTTCATAAACTAAAAAATTAGGTGTTAAGTTATTAATAGATTAATTATAAGTTTCACGAATATGTTTGATTGTCAAAGGCAGCTCCTCTCCTTTCTTTATTTGGGGAGAAGTGATGACGACCGTTTTACGTTCCCAGGGAAGAAGGTCGAAAAAGTTGTCGCTGAAACGGGCTCCCTGCAAAGGAATTTCAATAAAGACATCTTTTGCAAGAGTGGGAGAAAACAATGTCAGTTCACACATGCCGTCTTTCTGTTTCATCTTGCAGGAAACGGTTGTTTCAGGCAGAAGCAGGTCTTTTGTTTTTCTAAAGAAGTATACGGTTTCGGCAAGAGTATTTCCTGCCTTGTCTTTCAGGGTCAGTTGCATGAAACAGCGTTGCTGTTCTTCCGGTGATAGCCAGATATCGGGTTTTATACGGTACACACATTGGGAAGTGTTAGCCGGAACTGACAATGTGTTGAGTCGTATCGGCTTGCCTTGTTTCTTTCCGTCAAAGTCTGTTACTTTCATTTCCAACATCAGGTGGTCTTTGGTGTCCGGACAGTCGGAAATCAGGTAGATATTGAGGCTGTCGTTCTGCCGGATAGGATTGATGAGGATTGGAGCAAAGGCTCGTTTGGCTTGGTAATGCAGGGCTTTCCAGTTACCGTAATAGTCGATGCTCGACCAGGATACTACCGGCCAGCTGTCATTCAGTTGCCAATACAGGGTACCCATACAGTAAGGACGGTTCCGGCGGTGTGCTTCCAGTCCGTGACGCATTCCTTGTCCTTGCAGCACTAGTCCGACATAGACAAAGTCTTCAAATTTTTCGGGGATGATATAGTCGCGCTCCATGTAGGTACGAATCAGGGCGTTGCCGATACTGCTTTTCTGATGAGCATTCATCACTTCCGATTCTATCTGATAATCTTCCGGAGCGGCGAAAGTGGAGATGGTCTTCATTTCCGGGAAGGACTGGAAACCGAATTCGCTCATGAAACGGGGCAGGTCTGTATCGAGTGACTCGAATGTTTTTTGACCATACCAGACTCCCCAGTTATGGCTGTCTCCTATCCCCCAGGATTCGGGACGTCCCCAGTTGGCAAAATATGGGGAGCTGTGTATGTAGAAACGGTCGGCATCCAGTTCCTTCACCTTGGCAGGAAGGAGCTGATGGAACAGTTTGTCGTAGCCTCGAAACATTTCCTGATAGATTTCGGGCGGGAAGTTCTTGTCGAATCCCCAATATTTTAAGGCTTCCAGTATTTCGTTATTGCCGCACCACATCGCCAGGGAAGCATGATTGCGAAGGCGACGGATATTATAGCAGGCTTCCGCCTCTACCCTTTTCAGGAAGGTGGGGTCGGACGGATAGGGAGTGCAGGCAAACATGAAGTCTTGCCACACCAGTATTCCGTTTTCATCTGCCAGGTCATAGAAGCGGTCATCTTCGTACGTCCCACCTCCCCATACACGAATGACATTCATGTTCGCTTCGCGGATGTCGCGGAATAAGGTTTGGTAGCGTTCGGTAGTGACGTTAGTCAAGAGTGCATCCTGGGGGATGTAATTGGCTCCTTTGGCAAACATCGGTACACCGTTTACTTCAAAATAGAAGGATTCTCCGTCTTTATCTTTTTCATTAACGAGGCGAACGGTACGCAGTCCTATCCGGTGCGATTGCTCGGCTACGACTTTATCTTCTACTATGATTTGAGCGGAGAAATCATACAGGGCGGCCTTTCCCCATCCATTCGGCATCCAACGTACGGGGGATGCCACTTCGGAAGGTATGGAAACATGATTGATTCCGGGCTGTAAGGTGATTGCCTGGCTGATGCTTTTTTCTGCACTTCCTTCGAATGAGGTATTGATTCTCACCTCTGCCTGAAGTGGCCGGGGGAGTATGTTGTTTATTTCTAACTCATTAGACAGGTTTGCGAGCTGGTCGGTCAGTGCGAGTTGCTTTACATGGTAGTCACTGATAGAAGCTGCGTCATAAAAACGGATGGTCACCGGACGCCAGATGCCGCTGGTCACCATGCGGATTCCCCAATCCCAGCCATAGCTGTAAGGGGCTTTACGGGAGAATACGCTTAAATGTTTGTCGTGATGGTCGTTGTCTGCCGGATAGTTGAATCCGTTCGAGTTATATTGAGGCAGTGTCTGCCGGATGGGGGAATGAAAATAGATGTGAAGAAGGTTTTCTCCGATACGGAGTTGGGACTTGACGGGTATGGTATAACCGACAAACATGTTATCGGCTTTCAGCAACAGTGCTCCATTGAGGTATACATCGGCGTATGTGTCAAGGCCTTCAAAAACCAATTGGGCGTCATCCCGTTTCAGTTGTTCGGGGGTAACTGTAAAAGCAGTCCGGTATTCCCAGTCTTCATTTTCCACCCACTGAATCTTTTGTTCATTGATGCCATAAAAAGGATCGGGTATTTGTTTATGGTTGATAAGGTCCTGATGAACGGTGCCCGGAACCTGTGCCGATTGCCACAGCTCTGTTCCTGCCTGGGAAAATTCCCAACCTGTATTTAGAACGACAACTTCGGAATTGTCATTGCTCTGTGCATATGCCATACTGCAACAGCATAGTAATCCACATGCTATTTGAGCCTTTTTTCCGATCAAATTAATCATCATAGTGGGGGCATTAGATATTAACGGATTCAAAGATATTGTTTTTTCAGCAAATTTCACTGATAATTTAACAAAATATGTTGTTT
>ENA-OPXG01000957-OPXG01000957.1-human-gut-metagenome-genome-assembly--contig:-NODE-957-length-15908-cov-2.501230_pt1 | contig 15908 bp, 16 predicted proteins | sample MGYA00241519_ERZ502030 | MGnify/ENA primary metagenome ERZ502030 (study PRJEB25962, sample SAMEA2041937) | human gut metagenome | biome: human gut; feature: human-associated habitat; material: faeces...
AAGGACACGCAACAAGGCGTGATGGTGAATATGTATGGTTGGCAATGATTTGTTGAGTGATAATATTTTTGAAGAGTATGTGAAAGATTATGACGGTTTAATTTTTGATAGTGAAACTATTAACGGTGATATTATTTATAGATGTTATTATGATTATGTGGACAAGTGTTATTGTTCGTGTATAGAATGCGTTGATTGTTTAAAAAATGAATGTAAAATTTTGTTTAATAAATTTAATGTAATAATAGGTGGATTGAAAATATTACGTAATGGTACTTGTGCATATTTTAATAAATGGCGAGATGAAATTTTATATTTATTAGAAAATGGTTATGACTATGATGAAGACCTTACAACGCGAACGCCTATACTTGTTGAAATGGAGCTTTTTACAGGAGATTATATTAGGAAGAATGTGCCTGCTTCATATATTATTAAAATGTTGAATTATAAAGGGGGTGAGAGTGATGACTAATTTAAAAAGTTTAGAAATTTCGACCAAAGTGCATTTGGCAGGGGTTGAAAATGTCATTAGTATGATTGATGACATTGAAAACAATAGTTTAATGACTGTTGAAACATCTGAGATGAAAAACATCATCAAGGAAATAAAGGCAGTTGCAGCAAAAACAGAAAATAAGAAATTCAAAACATTCTTAAATCAGTTGATTAAAGATTGTGAAGCGAAAATCTATAAAACTGTTGACAAATAGCGTTTAATGTAGTATATTAAATGTAAGAGGTGGCAGGGGTGATATTCAGGCACGTCACTCTTGTCACTTTATTTTTTAGAAAGTGAGGTTTTTTGTATGATTGATATTAACGAACTAAAACCAATTCTTAATGACATTTTGACTGATGAAAACTCTGTTGATGTCATTGAGAGAATTCAAGCAATCGATAAACCGGGTATAACTCAGGCAGATTTAGACAAGCTTGACAACGAATGGAAAGAGAGATATCGAAAGGCATTTTTTGACGGCGTTGAAATTGAGAAACAGGCAGATGGAAACGCTGATGATGATTCTGACGATATTGAAGAAGATGAAAAAGAGAAAATGAATTATGAAGATTTGTTTTCAAATGAAAGTGAGGGTGAATAAATATGAAGAGACGTATTAGTGTTCAGAATTTAAACGCGTCAACGGTTGATATTTTGAATGTCATCCGAAAAAACGCGGGTCAGGAATATCAGGACTTAGTACCTGAGATTTCAAAGAGTTCAGAAATTCCAAAGGTCGGAGAGGTGCTTTTTGGTTATCCAGCACTTGCCAACCAGTTTATTTCAGCTTTGATTAACAGAATCGCAGCTGTTAGAGTTAAGTCAGTTACATTCAACGACCCTATGAATAAGAGATTTGGAAAAGGTCTTTTGGAGTATGGTGAAACAGTCGAAGAGATTTTTGTTCAGATTGCAAATGTCAGGGTTTTTGACTATGACAAGGCAGAGAAGAGAGAACTGAAAAGAACTATGCCTGATATTCGTTCAGCTCTTCACACTATGTCATGGAATGTTCAGTATCCGGTAACAGTTACTGATACAGATTTACGAAAGGCTTTTCTCTCTGCTGACGGTGTAACCGATTTAATCGCAAGAATTGTTGATTCTATTTATAAGGCAGCTGAGTATGATTCTTATTTGCTTTATAAATACCTGTTAATCAAGACAATCAGTCATGGAAAGATTGTTTCTCAGACTGTTCCAAACTCAGACGATATCGAAGAGTTCGCGATTGCTTTCCGTGCAACTTCAAACAAGTTGACAATTCCGCGTCGTGAGTATAACGCCGCACGTGTTCTGACAAACACGGACAAAGACAAACAGTATCTTTTCCTTGATGCTAATTTTGCAGCACGTTATTCTGTAAAGGTTCTTGCTTCTGCCTTCAACATGTCAGAAGCTGATTATACTTCAAAAGTCGTTCTTATCGATAATTGGGACGAATTCGACAATGACAGATTTGACGCAATCCGCGCTGAGTCTGACATGATTGACGAAGTCACAACGGAAGAATTAAACGCTATGAAGAAAGTTCGCGGTGTTCTCGTTGATGAGTGGTTCTTCCAGTGCTACGATAACGCAATGAAGATGACTGAAACTTTCGTCGCTGCTGGTGATTACTGGAATTACTTCTATAGAGTGCAGAAGACAATTAGTTATTCACCGTTCGCAAATGCAATCGCATTTGTAACATCTGACGCTGTTGTAACACTTCCTGAAAACTTGACTGTAAAGATTACAGATAAATCAGTTTCAGACGTTGCAACAATCTTGACATTGGCAGTTCAGGACGATGACGCAACGCTTCATAGTACAAACGTTCGATTCGTGCAGACAGAAGAAGCCACAAGAGCAGCAATTGCAATTCATGAATATGGTGCTGTTATCATGCCAGCCAGTGCAGCAAGTGTTACACTCGAGCTTGAAATGGGCGGTGCTACTTATAAAGCAAGCACACCGACAACAAGCGCTGCTAATGTTGGAGAAACAATCACTTTTGCTAAGCAGTGATAAAAATTTTGAGGGGTGGTGTAAAATACACCGCCCTTTTTTAATAAAGGGGTGATAAAATGCGAAGACAAGACAAAAAATTAGTTATTGAGAATTTTGAAATATATCAATATTATAAAGAGCGTTTAATTAATATTGCTTTATCTCAGTTTGAATGGCAGGGGCTGCCTAAAACATGTGACAGGTTGTTTTTCGAACGTACCTTGTTAATGTCTGGAAAAGCTGCGATGTTAAAACCGCGTGGGTTGGATGATTTGGTTTCTGTTGATTTTCTGCAGACAGGAAATTTTGATATATACGGATATCCAACGGATATTGTAGGAATTGGTTATAATGCACGAAACATTGAAACGGATGATTGGTTGATTTTATTTGACAACATGACAAAAACAACATTAATGAATAAGATTGACTTATACGCTCGTCTATTGTGGGAATGTCACAACACATTCAGAAGCAATTTACAACAGCAAGTGACACCGTACATTATAGCAACGAATAGAAATTCTCAGTTGACGAAAGAGAATTTCATGTTACGTGTGCAGGGGTTCCAGCCTGTGGTTGTTGTAAAAGATGGAGAAGATATCAAAGACAGTATAACAGCTTTTCAAACTGGAGTTGAGTTCAGAGGTAATGAAATGTTACAGTGTCTGAAAACAATTTGGGCGGAAGCTCTTTCAATGCTTGGAATATCTGCAGAGACAACAAAAAAGGAGCGTTTAATCTCTGATGAAATCACAATAAACCGTCAGGAAGATTTAATATCATTGAATTCAAGATTGTTGAATCGTGTTGATTTTTGTAATAAAGCAAATGAAAGATGGGGTCTTGATTTGTCTGTAAATCTCTCGTCAAATGTAAATACGGAACTTTACGGTGACTATTCTATGATGATGTTGAAGGATTCAGGCGCTGATGAGAATGAGTCAAAAAATTCAAATAAGGATGGTGAAAACAATGGCTAAATTTACAATTTCAATTCTTGACAAATTGTTAGAAAATTCTAACAACAAGGATTTAACAGATTTTCAGAACTTAACAGACGTTTCAAAATCAACTCTTTTTGGTTCTGAATTAAATGTTATTTCTGAGGAATACCGAGACAGATTCGTTTTGTCATTCACTCAAGAATTTTTATATGATGAAATCGGTTTTGAAACTTTTACGGGTTGGCGTATGGCTTTGGCTCATCGAATTTTTGACCTTGCTGAAAAAATCAATTGGACTTTTGAAAACCTTGACAAGCAGGTTTTCGCAAATTACTCTGTAAACAAAAGAACAATTGACACAACAGCAGCTGGTAAATCTAAAACGGATTCATCAGGAACAACAAGCGCTGACGGTACGACATCAACAACGGCAACAAATACAACGACAGGAACGCAGAGTGACGAAACAACAGGAACAGGAACAGTTAAAGATTCTTCAACAGGCAAGAACACAACAACAGGTTCTAACGAAAGTTCAACAACTCAGGGTGGAACAGAAACAACTTCAAAAACAGCAAACGACACGAACACAACAACTTATGGAAAATCAACGTTGACAAATACAACAGATACTGGCACGGTGACAAATTCAAACGACGGTGACGTTACTGACACAAAGGGTATTTCTGGAGCTATCAACAAAGCAACAACAAGTGATTTGACTAAAACAGGTACAGAAAGCAACAGCAAGGACGCAACGGAGAACGGCAGCGGTACAAAATCCCCGGCACTTCTTGAAACACGGAGTGAAAAAGAGGGAAACAACGTCATTGAAAGAGAGGTATCGTATTCTGACACACCACAGAACGGTTTATCTGCCGTTAAGGATGGGAACTATTTAACAAACTTCACATTCCAGAAAGAGACAGAGACGCCGCATTTATTCGCAACCGTAAACACTGAGAGTTTAGTTGCTGCTGAAAGTAATTCAGATAATAAAACACTTTCTGAAACAAACAATCTTACTTTTACAAATAGAAAAGATTCAACAACAGGAAGTGAAAAAACAAGCTATGAAAACTATTCAGAAACAAACACTCATGATGATAATTCAACGAAAACAGAAACGCGAAATCTGGCAGGAACAAACACTGTTACTGATTCAGGTTCTGATATCACTTCAGGTGAAAGTACAGGAACCGATACAGTCACAAAGGATTTGACAGATTCAACGACAGCTACAACATCCAGCACGACAGACACAACGAATTCAAACACGAGTGAAAGCAAAAACGCGACAACAGCGACAAGTAATTCAAAGAATATATCAGAGTCGCAAGGCTCAGATACATCACACAATGAGAGCACAAACACAAACACAAATACAACAACAAATGATTCAACAAGCAAAACAATAGAGCAGGACGAACATTACGATTTCAATTATGAAATGTTAATGAAAGCAACACCGTATCTTAAAAGCTTGTGGCGTGAATTTGATGATTTGTTTTTTGGTTTATTGTAATTGAAAGGAGTGTGTAAATATGTATGAAGATTTTAAAGACATGGTTGAAGATTTGCAATTAGTTATACCCTCGACTTTTGAAGAGTGTTTTACTTATGAATTGCAGATTTTATATTTGAAAAAACTGATTGACAACATCGAACCGGGCGGTGATTATCAGGAAGAGATTGACAACATCAACAGAAAGTTGGTTACTTTACAGAGTGAAGTCACTAAACTTAAGAACGACGTCAACAACCTCAATCCTGACGAAGTGCAGCGAAAACTTGACGCAATGCAAACGGAAATCAACGGTGTAAAAACTAGCATTCAGACAATCACTCAGAATGTGACAACTTTGACGGGAAATGTAAATACTAACACAACAGACATTGAAACTTTGGCAGGTGAAATGACTAATGTGAAAAATACATTGAAGAATAAACAGGACAAACTAACATTTGACTCAACACCAACAGCAGGCTCACAAAATCCGGTGACAAGTGACGGAATTAAAAGGGCATTGGATAATATCGACGTCAGCAACGTACAGGAACAGTTGGACGCTATCAAAACGGAGCAGAGAGAACAGAACACAAAGATTTCCAGCAACAAAACTGAAATCGATTCTGTAAAAGAGGATTTGGCAGGAAAACAGAATGTTTTGACATTCGACGCAACCCCGACATCTGGTTCACAAAATCCAGTTACATCTGACGGGATTAAAAAAGCTCTTGATAACGTTGACGTTGGAAACGTACAGGAGCAGTTGGACACAATAAAGGCTGAACAGACAGAACAGAACAAGAAGATTTCTGACAATAAAACAGCCGTTGATTCTGTAAAAGAGAGTGTGGCAAATCAGGAAACTGACATAACAGCTTTACAGGAAACAACGGCAGGACATACAACAGCAATTGAAGCTCTTCAGACTGGAAAACAGAATGTCTTGACATTTGACGCAACACCAACAGAGGGTTCACAAAATCCAGTCACATCTGACGGAATTAAAAAAGCTATAGACGCAAGCGCAGGCGGTGGCGGTGGCGGTGGCGGAACTGGTGAAACGCAGTTTACACAACATACTTTCGATAGTCACGCTAGTTTTATTATTACACGAACAGATACAGTTGTTTATGAACCAACGTCAACTGGATTTGTAAGACATACTGACATTTCAGTTGGTGGTATATCTTTTTATAATAATGATTCTGTATATCTTCCAAAATCTGGTGTCTATTCGGCAATTGTAAACGCCCGTGTGTCGTTAAAACGAATTGGTTATTTTGACACTATGATACCTGTTAAGTTATATCCAAATGGAATTGGCGTTGGTGGTTATGGTGCTTTCTTTACACTTGATATTAACAACACGTTATATTTTGTAAATCTTGTGTATGAAAATAAATATGTGATTTCTTAAAGGAGAGTGATTATTATGAAGAAAGAGAATTGTTATTTTTCACAGCTTGTTATTCCATCAACGTTTTCAAACGCTTTTACATACGAAAAGCAGTTATTGTTTCTTCTTGATTTAATTAAGAAACAGCAGGAAGAAATAATTGATTTAAACAATCGATTAAAAAACCTTGAACAAAACGCTTGACAAAATACCATTAAGGTGGTAATATAATTATAGGAAGATTTGCAGGGCTTACTTAGTCGGGGGTTCGGCTTGAAATATAGCACCGGCTGAGGTTTTGACTGAGACACGGTCGGGGTTCTGGAATCTTCCTTTTTTTAAAGGTGGTGATATTAATGAGAGTTTTTACAGAAAAACATATTATCGAACTTATAAAGAAATATGGAAATGTTAGAAAGTCGGGTGAAAAGAATAATGAGAGAGTGGACAGAAAAACACATAATAGAACTGATTAAACAACACTCCGGCGGTGGGGATGTTATAACATCGCCTATTTATCAAATTTTGATTACTTGCTCGCGTTATTATGGTTATTATGTCGATGTTAAACGAAGTTTTGATATTAAATCTGTTACAGATGTTGCTGCTAAAATTTTACATTTAGACACATCAATGTGGCAATCATCACATAAATTAAAATCAACTATTGATGAAAAATGGGATGAAGGATATGTGTTGAAGACAAGTGGTAGTTCCATACCTTTTTATAGTTCTATCGGTTCTGAGTCTATACAATGTTTTTTAATTCCAACTGAATATAAATCAACAAATTTGTATAACACATATACACAATGGGGTTTTAAAGTTAAACAAATGTTTATTTCGCTACCTGATTATATACCATTCTTCAATATGGAAAGTTTTTCAATGGGTGGAACAGGTCATAGAGATTATGGTATAGATACTATTTCAATTATTGGTGATGTAAACAGTGTTGTAAATGATATGGGAATTGAAGGTGATTTGTTGACAGATGCTAATAGTGATGTTAGGGCTGGTTGGACCGTAACGGATGGGAGTTTAACAGAAGCGGGGAATTATTACACATCTACAGCAGAAGCAAGCGGCGCTGATGTTTATGTTGTAAAATCTGTTTTTCAAAAATGGTTTGAAAAGTTTCACACTTATGAAATTTATATTGAAGTGTTAAACAATGATGTAATAATCAGACCTGACGAAATTCCACAAGAAGGACGAGTTTTTTATGGTGACAATATAAAAACGGCTTATGAATATCCAGACGGATATACTAATTAATGAAAGGTGGTGAGAATATGGAAATGAATGATATTGTAAACATGGTTTTAAATTCTTCTGTTTCAATCGTTGTTATCGGTTACTTTATGTACAGGGATTTCAAATTCATGGGACAGTTGCAGCAGACTTTACAGAGCCTCGTTGATACAGTCGGGGTTCTTAAAGACTTTATGGCACACGATATTAAAACAAAAGGAGATGGTAAAAATGAGTAAAATTGAAAGCGCTATTCAGTTTATGGAAGACACCGCAAGAGACAATTCTCACGGATATTGTCAGACTCACCGTTGGGGAAAAGATGGTGATTATGATTGCAGCGCGCTTGTTATTACAGCGTGGGAGCGTGCAGGTGTAAAGGTGAAGAGCATGGGTGCAAGCTATACAGGAAATATTCTTGATGTTTTCAAAAAAGCCGGATTTAAAGATGTCACCTCATCTGTAAATCTTCGTACTGGTTCTGGTTTAAAGCGCGGTGACGTTCTTTTAAGAACAGGGCACCACGTCGCTATGTATTGTGGAAACGGAAAAGAAGTTGAAGCAAGCATTAACGAAAAGGGAACAGCAACAGGCGGAAAGCCGGGCGACCAGACAGGGCGCGAAATCCGTATTCGTTCTTATCGCAATTATCCATGGAATCACATTTTAAGATATGTTGAAACCGAAAGTGTAAACACAAGCGCAAGTCATGGAAAATTAACAGCAAGCAACAAAACACGCTTTACAGTTAGCGGAACAGGAACCCCGAACCGTTCAAAACAGTTTTCTGGAGTGGTTAAAGCTGATGTGTTAAACACCCGTAAATGGGCGGGCACAAATTACGGTAAATGTAGTTTAAAACTATATGATGGTGATGTTGTTGACGTATGTGACTCAATTCAGGACAGAAACGGGGAAACATGGTATTATATATGCTATAAAAACAAACATGTTTTTGTATCGGCGAAATACGTTGACTAATATATAAAAATGTAGTATAATAACGATATAGGAAATATTCCTATATCGTTATTTTAAATTGGAAGGAGATTTTAAAAATGAGTGTAATAACACCTAATTCACAAATAAAACTTTATAGTGGTATAGAAATTACTGACGGTTTAGAAATGGTTTTTAAATCAAAAGCAGGACAGAACGCTTATTTTAACAGCAAATTAAAAGCGTCAAACGTCACATGTACATATATTAAAAAAACGGGTAAATGTCGTATTGAATTTCCAACATCAACGGTTTCACAATGCAACTTTATTTCTTTTACAAATGCTTCTTTTGAAAATGTAACATTTTACGCTCGCGTCACAAATTGGGAGTATGTAAACAATGTTACATCTGACATCATGTATGAAATCGATTGGTTCCAAACATATATGTTTAATGTTGAATATAAGGACGCTAAGATTGAAAGAGAACATTTAAGTGAAGACGATTTTCAGGCGTTGGAAAAGAACCCGTGGAAAACAGGTATTTATGAAATGGAAACAGAAGAGGGGTTGGCGGTTGATAAAAATATGTTGAATTTCCCTGTTGTCGGAACTGAAGAAGGGGACACAATGTATTCAATAGATGTTGGTGACTTATACGCAGTTATGCAGCTTTCACCGTATGAAACCGATGACACAACATTGGATGAATTATTAACAGAAAACTCATCAGGTTTTTACAGTCCAAAAGATAATTTAATTCACGTTGGAAGTAAAGGAGAATCACCAGCACCAGCAGCTATTCAGTATATGAAATATCCAAACCCGAATTATATCGCTTTTTTCCAGATGAGCAAAACTGACAATTCAGGTCAAATTGGTTTAGCAAATGTTGTTAAAACATTAACTATTAATAATGCTTCACATAACATTATCGCATTATACGCAATTCCAAGGGGGTATATCCATAGTTTTGTTACTGCAAACAGTTCAACACCCGATTACGCTAATTTTAAAGTTAAAACACCCGCTTTTTCAAAGTATGTTAATAAAAAACTTTACCGCTCACCATATCAGTTTATTGAATTACATTTAGCAAATGAGGTGAAGGAATACCAATATGAAAATTTTGTACTTAATGCAGCCGGAGAAAATGCACAAAGTGAAGTTGAATTTGATGTTGTGGCGTCATTGGAAAACATACCGATGTTGGCTATTCTTCCAGCATATTATAAATATGCACCGGGTGATGGTATTATGAGTCAATTAAACGTTGATGAACGTATTGAATACAAGAATATACCGCATATCTCTTATAATATTGATGATTATTCTTCATTCCTCGGCTCACAATATCAGTCAGCTTTAACAACATCAGATAATGAAATATATGCGAATCAAATAACCAGTTCAGCAGCGTTAGGAAATAATATTTTGCGTAATGATGTAGGAGCAATTCAGGAACAAGGTCCTATTTTATCAACTGTTTATTTCTTGCGTGACATGGTAACGCAAATAAAAAATAGTATTGATTATAATTCAGGTGGTACCGATTATATAAACAAGTATGCACAGAATCAAACGCAGTTGGATTTACTGAATGAAGCAAACAGCGTTAAAAAAGGTGATTTTGTTTCTAATGTTTACGGGCAGGCAAAAAGGGTTTTGGGTGGTTCCCGTTATGTTGCAGGAAATACAGGAACACTTGAACTTTACGCAGGCGTTGCCGGAAATGTAGGCGCCCCTGTCGTATGTAAAAGACAGATAAAACCCGCAATTCTTGCAGAATATGACAAATTTTTCAGCAATTACGGCTATACTTCAAACCGTGTTGGCGTACCTCGTGTATGTCATTACATTAAAGCGACAGACACACAGCCACATTTTCAGGGCGGTTATACATACGTTAAAACCTCAGGAATGCAGGTTATAGGCAATTTAAAACCAGCGTGTGAATATATTGAGGGTATGTTTGACCGTGGTTGTAAATTCAAAAAGGGGGACTAATATATGACTGATAGTTTCATTGACGCAGGGGTTGAATTTTATTCACCCCTGCCGCTTCTAAATAAAAAAGATAGATATAAGAACACACCTGAAATTTTCTTATCATGCTCTAACCGTGGAGCGGGTAAAACATACGGATTTGGTAAAGTAATTTTAGATTTGTATTTTCACAAAATAGAATTGCCTTATCTGAAGAATATGAGAAAATTCGCCCTGTTATGCAGAAAAAAAGGTGATTTGGGTTCTGTTGCTTCTGGTATCTTTTCAATTATCTTAAACGACAATTACAATCAATACAGCATAGAAGAAACAGTAATGCAAAAGGGTGTATATAGCGTTATACAGCTATGCTCAAAGATTGTAAACGATGAAGACGAAGAAGAACCATTTAAAGAAGTATGCGGCTATGTTTTGCCTATAAATTCATCTGATGATATCAAAAAAATTTCATCTAACTTTTACGACGTTGACGCAATTTTTTTTGATGAGTTTCAGTGTGATAATTATGTACCAAATGAGATGAATAAATTCGTAAACATTCATACATCAATCGCCCGTGGTGGTCCAAATGGCGTGAGATTTGTCCCTGTCTTCATGGCGTCAAACTCACTCGATATTAACAATCCATATTTTGAAGAATTGGGAATAACAACAAAGATTCAGGACAATACCCGCTTTTATCGTGGTGATGGTTTTGTTTTGGAGCGTTTCGTTAATTTGTCAGTTGCAGAACGACAGAAACAATCAGCGTTTAACAGAGCATTTTCTAAGAATAAACAAATGCAAAGTAATATTGACAATAGTTGGTTGAATTCTGATTTTTCTTGTATCTGTAAACCAGAATCAGATTGGGGCAAGAATTATTATTTATGCACATTATCATACAATGATACACAATTAGCTATAAGATTATATGATAATGGGTATTATTATATAAACAGGGTTGTTGATTTAACACATCCGAACTTTTACAATATGAACCCAGACGGACGTGAAAACATGACGTTATTCAGCCGTATACCGTTATTCACAAAGCTACGTGAAAACTTCTTCCGCGGTCGTGTCCGTTTCTCTGATATTGCGGTTAAAAAAATTATGGTGGAAAATGTAATATAAAAAGAGGGTTTAAACCCTCTTTTTATTTGTTAAAAGTCACTCAACACATCAGCTCTATCATACATTATTGACATTTCTTCACCGTCACATGCCGACTGAATATCGTTGAATAATGTTTTATAATCCTCAGTATTCGAAATCTTGAATGTTGCAGGCATTAAACATATACCGTATTTGTCAGCAGAATAAAACCAATCTCCGTTCCTATCAACCCACGTTCCGGGCGTCTGGTTGTCGTTATAATAGGTTATTGTTTTTTCACTTTCATTTGTTTTCCATGTTAAACCATCGTCAAACATGTCAACAGATTTCACAACATTCAAACAAGCTTTCTTACTGATACCCGCAACAGTGCATACAATTTTTTCTTTTCCGTCTTTTACAATCTTGTCACAATAACACTTTGCGTGAAGCGCTTTAAACTCAATACACTTATCCTCAATATCAAAATAGCCTAATTCCTTACAAACTCCCTTTGGTGTTTTTGGTTTAAACTTGTTGATGTCTATGTTTCGAGCCTTGCACACTTCAACAATACAACTTTCAACGTAATCATTGAATTTCAAAAACTCTTCAACCTCTTCATCAGTGAAAACACCTTTAATTGAATCTGTATCACAGTAAACAACTTTTTCATCAAATTTTAAAATATTCTGCCACAATCTCCAACGCGCCCACGCTGAAACCCATACGCCAATCTGATACATTGTATAGCAATTTTTCTTCAACATGCTTTTAATTGTATCATTAAAAGATTTCTGATTAAAATATTCATCATCCTCTTTAATCCAACCATCAGCATTATAAAGAATCTCCTCATTAATAAGTTTCTGAACCTGTACCCCGTAAATACCATTATTGAACTTTTTTGAAAATGCGTATAAGTCCTCTTTTCCTTCAACATCTTTCAACGACGTTTTCCATCCGTAATAGTCCAAAATAACGTTAATATAATTAGCTGGTAAATAATCACAATCAGCAGCCCAACAGTGCAAAACCTCAATATTGCAATCATACGCTTTTAAGAAAATGTCTAAATCTAAATCTGTCATTGTTGCGGTAAATCCCGCTGCGTTGTAAATCTTGCCGTTGTCAAGCGTTACTATTTCAAATTCTTTCCCGTTTTCATCGGTAGCCGTTTCAAAGTCGTATGCCTTTGAATATGAATAAAATGTGTTGAATGTTTTTGAAACAACATTCGTGAATCTAAATTCACCAAAATAAATCTGTTTCTTATTTGCACCTAACCCCTGCAAATCAATCATATCTTTTTCATATTCTGAAATTTCGCGCCATGTTGAAATAGGAAATTTGCACTGCGTCATAACCGCCGGATATGAAGAACGAAAATCAAAACAACTTACATTCTTTCTCAACTGATTCGTATGAAGAATATTCGCATGTGTCCAACCGCCCATATATGCTTTATATAATTTTAAATAAAAATTATAGTCAACTGATTCAGCGACTTTCTTGCACATGTCCACCCACTGTAAATTTGTTGCTACTTTTTCTTCTAATACTCTTCGCAATTCTCCGGTCTGAGTCATCGGGATATTCCCAAGCCTTTTATATTTGTCACGATATTCACGCAAACCATAAACCATTGAAACAACGTCATTAACCGAATAGTTAATCTCTTCATCTGTCAAATGAGTTTCAGGCGTCCTTACTGGTAAATAAAAATCCTTTGGTTCTGATAATTTTGAAACTTCCAAATCTTCCGTCCAACTTGCAAGGCTCCGCTGCGTCAAACACAATGTGTCATTTAAAATGATGTGAGTTCTGTTATAATTGAAATCTGCTCTCATAGGACAACGCTGTTTTCTAGCAAAAACAGAACATCTTTTCGTCCACCGTGTAAACTCCTTATGAAAAACATTCTGTAAATGCTGGAACTCAAAACCTAAATTATGAATGTATATATGCAACTCAGGTGCGGTTCCAACAACTTTCTTTCCTTTCTTATATGAATCTAATAATAAACTTCTCGCGATTATATCCATATTAGTGTCAACACCATTAGAAGCCAATGTGATATCATCTGTCAATTCTGTCATAAACTCTTCAAACTCACCCCAAGTTCTACCCATGAAAACAACAATTTCTGAATTATTATCAGCAGCGCGCTCAATCGCGCACTGCCAAACATACATGAGAGAAACCTGTTCGACGTCTTCGCCGTCGAACAGCGAGTGATTTTTCGAATAGAGTTCATGAGAAAAACCGATAATCTGACCGTCTTTCTGTCTAAAACCGTTAGATGTCTCAATGTCAAACGTTATTAAGTTTTGTAATTCTTTAATGTGTGTTTTTCCTTTTGTGACACTTTTAAAATCAAAAGTGATTTCTCTTAATTTCTCATAACTCCAATAAATTAAATTGCTCATAATGTTTTTAATCCTTTCTTAAATTTTGCGTTGTCGTGAATCGGCAGCGCATTTTTTTTACTTACCTTTAACTATCTCAACAGCCTTTCTTAAAGAAGAACCACCCTCAATCAAAACAAGAATTCTTTTTAATTCATCACCCGTTATTCCTTCTTTATCAACAGATTCTACAAAATCCCTTAATTCTTCTTCATTGTAATAAGAATATTTTGAATTTTTGTATTTCTGCCAAGCGTCGGAATCAAAAAAATCATACATTATATTAACAGTATCTTCACCAACAGCGAAATTTTCACCGAACGTTTCTTTTGCTGCTTTCAACTGCTCCGCTTTTATTTTGTCCTTAGACTCTTTCAAAAAAGGCGTTGCGTAAATAGCTTTTACAAAAGCGTCACCGTATTCACTACCCATGATAGTTGAAACAATTTTTGTTAATTCTGACGTTTTAGCACCTTTCAAGATGTTTCCAACATTTGCAATATCTGAAAATTTACGGGATAATAAAGCGAAATCGGATTTAATACCCAAAGCAGAACCAAACTGACCAAATAACATTGAAATCAGTTTTGCAGAACCTCTGTTGAGGTTCATTGCATTTTTCTGTAAATCGTTAGTAAACTGTCTCGCCTGCTTAATATTTGTTTTTTCGCTTGCTTTTTTGATAAACACCCTTTCAACACCAGCTGCTGCCTTATACACTGTTTTTTTCTCTGCATAAGATTTTATTCTGCTTACATTCGCCGTCACTTTTCGATACTTTTCAACTTCTGCACTTGTCCAACGTTTTTTTGTTACATCCTTTTCAACAGCTTTTTTTACATTCTTACTGACTTTATAACCCCTTTTTTCCAACTCCTCAATTCTTTTTAATGCGTTCTTCTGCGCTCTCTCAACTGCTTTCAAATTTTTTTCCCATTGTGTGACTTTCTTTTTACTCATATATTACACCACCTATCTTTAATGTAATATAAGTATACCACACACAGCCGCCAAAATCAATGAATAAACCATGAACAAATTGTAAACAATTTATAAAAAATAAGAGGCTTAAAGCCTCTTATTTGAACTCCATACTGTAATAATAAAACATATGATGTAAACAATAACCATTCCAACCCAACCAATGCTGCTCATAATTACACCCCCTCATATTCATTCACAATACAATCACACATTTTTCTCACAATAATCAACAAGTGACAAAGATTATCAAACCAGTCATAAATATCATGCTGTCCGACATCGTCAAAGCGAATATTAAAAATATCCTTAAATCCCGTCATGTCCTTTTCAATTTTCTCTCCAGCGTCACCCGCCATATTCCAAACAGCCGTTTTATAATATGTTTTCAACCTTGAAATTAATTCTCCTCTGTTAATGTCTGCATAAGTATACGCAACCATAGTATAAAACATTAATTCTATTTCATGTGAAGCGATAGCCGTTTTATTCTTACAAATATACTCTAACAACCTTTCAGCATATACATATGAATCATAACAACCTATCTTTTCTTCTAAACCTTTCATATGGTGAAGCGTCTTCACACTCTCAGGTATGAATATACCTTTCTGCAAATTCCGGCGAGCTTCAATCATCTGATAATCTTCCTCGCTAATTTTTTTCACCATCTCATTTACTATTCTACCATATAAAACCATAACTTTTCACCCTTTCACGCGTATTTCGCGTGTCCTTTCTTTTTCTTTCTGATTATATATTAGCACAACCTCACACCATAGTCAATTAATAAAGCATAAACAAATTATAAAGAAAATATAAACATCCACATCACACATCAGAGCCACGCAGCGAACGGACCACCGCCGCGGCATACTACGCAGCGAAACACA
>ENA-OPXG01000981-OPXG01000981.1-human-gut-metagenome-genome-assembly--contig:-NODE-981-length-15568-cov-3.045381_pt1 | contig 15568 bp, 12 predicted proteins | sample MGYA00241519_ERZ502030 | MGnify/ENA primary metagenome ERZ502030 (study PRJEB25962, sample SAMEA2041937) | human gut metagenome | biome: human gut; feature: human-associated habitat; material: faeces...
CGCTTAAAAGCCCCACTGGGGCTTTCATTGCTGCGCTACGCTCCGCAAACGCGAATTTTGCTCTGCAAAATACTTGTTGGGAGCACCCAAACCCTTGAACTACATCCCGTGGATGCAGGCTGTTTTAAGCAAATAAAAAGGGAAAACTGTTTTACTTTTTGCGGAATTCTCCATACAGCCACTCTGCCAGAGCTGACATAATAGCCTTATACTTGCTGGTGTCCTCAAACAGGGAAGAGAAGGTGTCCTGCGCTTCAAGATAGCTGTCCTGTGCGGCAGTATCAAAAGCCTTGGGGAAGATGCTCTCGGTAAAGATCTGCGGGTCGGAGCTGCGCGCCAGCTTTGCCAGCTTCGAGTCAGCCAGCAGACGGTCATGCAGGGCGGTAAGCAGCACCCGGTCGGCATTGGTGAACTCACCCTTGAACTTCTCGTTGATCTTCAAAATGATCTCGTCCAGCGGCTCCTTGGGGTCGTGGCCGAGAGCACCCTTCTGGGTGACCGGCTCGTAGACGCCTTTGGCGTGTTCCAACTCGATGGCACCGGCAAAGGTCTTTTGCAGCTTGTAATACTCCAGCTGCAATTTGCCCTCCAGATCCAGCGGAGAGACTTCGTCCGGCGGCAGCAGTTTGAGCAGGTAAGCGCAGAATAAGTTCTCCTTGTGCAGCTCTTCATCGAACATCCGCGCCACCTGTGAAACGTAGCCGTACCACTTGACAAGGCTGCGCAGCAGACGGCGGAACTGGTACCGCTCGGCCTGCGTTTTCTGGTTGTAGCGGTCTGCCACCGGCTTCAAGACGCTGCTCATGCGGCCCACGGCGTTTTTATCCTGCTTGGTGCTGCGGAAATACTCCTTGGCAAAGGCTTCCACGTCTGCATCGGAATAAACGGCAAAGCTCCGCAGCTCCTTCTGGGTCTTGTAAATGAGGTCGGTGTTGACCTCCTGCTCCAGAAACGTCTCCTGATAAAACGGCTGGAAGGCCTCCCGGATGTCCTCTGCCTTGTTCACAAAATCCAGCACAAAGGTGTCGGTTTTGCCGGGGTAGGTGCGGTTCAGGCGGGAGAGGGTCTGCACCGCTTTGACGCCCTTCAGCTTTTTGTCCACGATCATGGTGTGGAGCAGCGGTTCGTCAAAACCGGTCTGGTATTTTTCTGCCACGATGAGCACGTCGAAGTTGTTGTGGAACTCCTTTTTGGTCTGACTTTCTGCAATGTGGCTGCCGTCGGCGCGGACGTTCAGGGACTGCTCCGTGTACTCCACGCCGCCGTCCGGTACGGCACCGGAAAATGCCGCTAAGATCTGCACATCGTCATAGCCCTGCTCGGCAATGTAGCGCTTGACCTCGTGGAAGTACCGCACCGCCGCCAGCCGGGAGGAGGTGACCACCATCATCTTGCCCCGCCCGCCGATCTTGTGGCTGGTGGTCTCCCGGAAGGTCTCTACAATGATCTTTGCCTTCTGGCTGATGTTGTAGGGGTGCAGTTCCTCGTACTTGCGGATGAGCTTCGCCGCCCGGCTGGCAGGCAGGTCGGGGTTGTCCGGGATGGTCTTGGCGATCTTGAAGCAGGTGGAATAGGTCATGTAGTTTTGCAGCACATCCAGAATGAACCCTTCTTCAATGGCCTGCCGCATACTGTAAATGTGGAAAGGGTGGTGGCTGCCGTCCGGATATTCGGTGCCGAACAGTTCCAGCGTGGCGGCTTTTGGGGTGGCGGTAAAGGCAAAGAAGGACAGGTTCTTGTGCCGCCCGTGGGAGGTTAGTTCCTTCACCAGCGCATCCTCCGGGTCGATCTCGTCCTCCGCTTTGCCTTCCAGCTCGGCATATTCCCGCAGCGCGTCCTCGGTGTCGGCAAGGGCGGCTTTCAGCTTCAAAGCAGAGGTGCCGGTCTGGGAGGAGTGCGCTTCGTCGATGATAACAGCATAGTTCTTCCCGGCGGTCTTGTTTACCTCAGTATAGATGACCGGGAACTTTTGCAGCGTGGTGATGATGATGCGTGCGCCGTTGTTGATGGCATCCCGCAGGTCGCCGGAGTTTTTGTCCTCGCCGATGGCCTCCACCGCACCCAGCGTATGGTCGAAGCCGGAGATGGTCTCCTGCAGCTGTGCGTCCAGCACGGTGCGGTCAGTCACCACGATGACGCTGGCAAACACCGGCTTGTTCTCGGTGTTGAACAGGGAAGCCAGCCGGTACGCCGTCCAAGCAATGGAGTTGGACTTGCCCGACCCGGCGCTGTGCTGGATGAGATAGTGCTGCCCGGCACCCTTTTGCCGCACATCTGCCACCAGCTTGCGCACCACGTCCAGCTGATGGTACCGGGGAAAGATCAGGGTCTTGCCGTCCTGCAGGCTCATAAACTTTTGCAGGATGTCCATCATGCTGTCCTTCTGGAACACTTCTTCCCAGAGGTAGGCGGTAAGGTAGCCGCTGGGGTTGGGCGGGTTGCCTGCACCGCCGTCTCGCCCGGCACCGTTAGAGCCTTGATTGAAGGGCAGAAAGCGTGTGTCCTTGCCCGCCAGCCGGGTGGCCATCCACACCTCGGTCAGGTCTACGCAAAAGTAGCCCAGAATGCGCTTGTTGAACTGGAAACACACCTCCCGGGGGTCCCGGTCGTGCATCCACTGCTGCTTGGCGTTCTCCACGGTCTGCCCGGTGAACTGGTTCTTCAGCTCAAAGGCGAACACCGGGATGCCGTTTACCGCCAGCACCATGTCCACCGAGTTGTGGGTGGTGTCGGAGTAGAACCACTGCCGGTTGCAGGTGATCTCGTTTTGGGCGTAGCGCTGGGCATCCTTCTGGTTCAGCGCAGATTCCGGCTGAAAATAGCACACCCGGAACCGCCGTCCCCGGTGCTTGAACCCATACCGCAGCACCGAAAGCAGTCCGTCCGCATCGCAGGCATTATTAAAGGCCGTGCAGAACTTCCGCACCGGGTTTACCGGGTTCTGCTTTTCAAAAAATGCCCACTCGTTGGGCTGGGTCTTTTGCACAAAGCGAATCAGGGTATCCACAAACAGCCCCAGCTTGGGGTCGTAGCAATCCCCATTGCGGGTGTAGCCGCCGACAGGGGAGAGCATCGCCGCCGCAATGTCCGATTCAAACTGCTTTTCGGTGGTAATGAGGGGCATGGTTAGACCTCCTTTTAGTCTTTGTTAGTATAGAAAGTGCTTCTTGCAGAGGTTTTGCAAATCGTTATCATCAATTCCTATGCTGTGCAGAATCATACAATAAATTAAACCTACAAGATAACGTGCAGTTATTGCAATGTGGCTATTCAGCACTTCTTGCATTCCATGGGTGGTTTTATTTCGGTAAATCATGAGCTGTTCGATATCTTCTATCGTAGGTGGTGTTTCAAACTCATCAAACAGGTTGCAAAGGAGATTTTGATACTTTGGATAAATAAGATGAATTTTATCGGCATCTGCAAGAGTCATATGCTTGATACCGCCACAAAGCATATCATTTGTCTTTTTTGAAAATCTATGCTGAGTCTTTTCATACGCTTTTATAGTTGACAGCAGTTCTTTTTTTAAGGAAGCGAGAAGTTTTTCTTCTGCAAGGTATGTATCACTCTTGTTATCGGATTTAACAAGAGTGACATCATCTTTTCGTAGGCGTGCGATTTCACATTCCATACAAGTGACAATGTTTTTGACCATGTTATTAGTCATGTGGTCGATATTTTTATCTGACTCAGGGATAAAATTCATAAATGTAAAGGGATTGTTTTTAGATTCGTTGTAAATTAAATCTATTAAAAAAGAGATATTTTGACCAAGTTCTTCAAAACAGATGTTGTTGATTTCTTCCTTTTGGGTGGGAATGGAGAGTTCTTCTGAGTAAACGTGAGCAGAATCCCATAAAGTTCCATATGGAGGCAATTTCTTCTGTAAGATTATTTCATCGAAGTCAACATTAGAACGAAATGTCAAGAAAGATAAAAGAGTTTTGACTTTATCAATGTGAAAGGAAACCTCGCTAAAAGAAATGGGTGAAGAAAATTGAAGATCAAAATAGCCGTTCTTTCCTGAAATGGAAATGTCTGTCGGACTACTTGTTTTATGAACCGCCTCTCCGATAGAAATGGTTATATCAAGATTGTTGTACTTTATAGTAAATGGGTAGGCAGGCTTTGGTGGGTTCTCTCTAATCGTGTCACCAATAATTTCGTAGGGCGTTTGATGTGAACAAAATAGTTGATTTAACGTTCCTCCTCTGAATTTTATTGCATCAATTTGATTCCATTCAGGAACACAGGTTGCATTGTCTTGGACAGCATAAAGATTGGTATGAAAGTTAGAAAAAGTTTTAATGCTAGGAATTGAAGAATCACCAAGATAGATGGCAATAAGTTTCCCATCATGTGTAATACCATAAAAATATTTATCGGGGATTTTTATTTTGGCAGAAATGTTTGCATCAGGAGAATTTTGAAAAGGAATGTTGTTCATAATACGAAAATTATAATTTTCTTCGTAAAATGTTGCGTTACCTTGCTCACAATCAAGAATGCCAGACCGTGGAGAAATTTTATCTTTCATAAGTTTACACCTCCCGTTTCCCCGTTACAACCTCATAAATCAAACTTTTCTTATAGCTTTCCAGTTCTATTACAAGTTGCTCCTTCTTCGCAATCAGCTTGTCAATTTCGGCGCACTTGGCGTCAAGGTAGTTGGAGATTTCTTTTTGCTCATCCAAGGGAGGACAAACAACTTTAATTTTCATGAGGTCTTTAGTGTATAGCGGACTGATACTGTTACCAACACCGTGCATCCTAGTACGAAATTCACTGATGCAACCATGCGTTTTGTACTGATATTCAAAATATTTTGCATAGCAATTAGGAAAGCACCGATAGACAGAATAATTAAAAGTAACAATGCCACTGAATGGAGAAACAAAAAATACTCCAGAATGTGCTTTATACTTGTTAAAAACAATATCGCCGATTGCAACGATTCGCCAGTCGTCAAGCGATAAAGAAGGGTTTGCAATAGAAGCATCAGAAGATTTTATGATTCCGAACTGTTGTGTGACTGAAAGCTGTTCTTCATGACCGTCTTTTGTTCGCTCTTTGCATTCAAACATAATATGGCGAATAGCACAAGTGTTCCAAGCTTTGGGTATTTTAGAGGCCCATGGAAGTTTGCTCTCTTTTATTTCCCGCTCACCGCGCACGCCTTTGGTCACAGCCTGCGTAATAACCGCTTGCTTGAGCTTTTTGTATTCCTCGATGCTGGAGCGAGTTTTGGAAAGCATTGCATCAAGTGAAGCACAACCATTGTCAAGGTAATCTGCGATTTTTGCCTGTTCGTCAAGCGGAGGAATAAGAAACGGAATATTTTTGAAATCATCGAATCCTAAATCCCATTGACCGATTCTCATACCGGTTGAAAGGCGTGCATATTCGGGCAGATATGCTGGATTCCTCAAAAGATGATGTAGATAGCGCTTGTTGACCTTATTACTCGTAATGCTACATACATGATAAGCTGGACTAACAATTCCTCGGTAATCAGAAACCGCCATAGAACCCTGCCATGCTTTCATTTTATTGATAACTAAATCTCCAATATCAACGACTTTATAATTAGAAGTATCTAAGGAAGTTACGTTGTGGTTATCATCGCGGCTGTCTTTTGGGACAACACCGAAGTCACGATAGAGAGATAAAACGGGTGCATCTGGACAGCCCTTCTCGCTTTTCCACCGGGTTGCATATTTCAATTGGGAAACCTCCCACCCCTCCGGGATCTCCCCAATCCATTCAATGCCGCTGTCTTTCATTTTCCGTGCCATGGTCAGCCCTCCTTATGGAACAGCTCTGCCAGCCCGGCGGAGATATCCTGTTCCAGTGCGGTAATGCGTGCCACGATATCCTCCACGGCTTCCGGAGCCTGATACTCGTAGAAATAGCGAGTCATGGGGATCTCGTAGCCTACCTTGGTCTTGCTGTGGTCGATCCATGCGTCGGGGGCGTAGGGCAGAACTTCCCGGGCAAAGTAGGCGTCAATATCCTGCACCAGCGGCACGTTTTCAGTGTCACGCAGGCTGGTGTCCGGCACAGGCTTGCCGCGCTTCAGGATAACGTTGCCTGCTTCGTCCCGCTGGGGGCGCTCCACCACGATCTTGTTGTAGCCGAACTCCACGCTCTCGAATACCTTGCTCTCGCAGTAGATGCCGTTTTTGTCGCCGTACACCTTGCCGTTGGCAAATTCGCCGTAGGCGGTGACGATCAGTTCCCGGCAGGCATCGGTGATGTCGTTGCGCTTGGTGCCGATGCTCTTGCGGCGTGGCTCGAAGCAGTGGCTGGCGTCAATAAGCTGCACCTTGCCCGCACGGTGGGCGGGCTTATCCTTGCTGAGCACCCAGATGTAGGTGGAGATGCCGGTGTTCATGAACATATCGGTGGAAAGCTGGATGATGCAGTCCAGCCAGTCGTTTTCCAGAATATACTGCCGGATGTTGCTGGGCCCGCTGCCGGCATCGCCGCTGAACAGGGGAGAGCCGTTCTGGATGATCGCCATCTTGCCCTTGTTTGCCAGCTTGGCAAGACCGTTCAGCACAAAAAGCTGCTGACCATCGCTGATCTTGGGCAGACCGGGCGCAAAACGCCCCATCTCGCCCCGGGCGGCTTCGGCTTCCACCGCCTTCTGCTCACGCTTCCAGTCAATGCCGAAGGGCGGGTTGGAGATGATGTACTGGAAGGTGAACCCGGGAAACTGATCTTCCGACAAAGTATCACCGAACCGCATATTGTTAGGGTCGCCGCCCCGGATCATCATGTCCGCCTTGGCGATGGCAAAGGTGGAGGGGTTGAACTCCTGCCCGAAGCAGGTCACCTCAATGTCGCTGTTCAGCTCGTGGATGCGCTCCTCCATGCAGCTCAGCATCTGGCTGGTGCCCATGGCCATATCGTAAACGGTCATGCTGCTGGTGTCGAGGTCGGCTTCGGACAGCAGCAGGTCGGTCATCAGGTAGATGATATCCCGGCTGGTGAAGTGCGCTCCGGCCTCCTCGCCAAAGCTCTCGGAGAACCGCCGCACCAGGTCTTCGAAGATGTAGCCGCAGTCCACGGCGCTGATCTTGTCCGGGCCAAGATAGCCCTTCTCAGAGCCGAACTCCTTGATAACGAGGTAGAGGGTGTTGCTCTCCACCATCCGCTTGATGATGTTGTCAAAGTCGAACTTTGCCAGCACGTCCTGTGCGTTGGCAGAAAAGCCGGACAGGTAATCCCGGAAGTTGGACTCAATGTTGTCCGGGTCTGCCAGCAGGGTCTCGAAGGTGAAGCGGCTGGTGTTGTAGAACTGGTAGCCGGAAGCCTTCTGCAAAAAGCCGTCGATGACCTGCAGCTTTTTCACCTTTTCGTAGGTGTCCAGCACTGCCTGATGGGTGGGCAGCAGACAGTCGTGGAACCGCTTCACCACGGTCATGGGCAGAATGACCAGACCGTACTCGTGGGGCTTGAACGGCCCACGCAGCATATCGGCTACGTTCCAGATCATGGCGGCTTTTTCGGCAATGTTGGCACCTACGGCGGTGATCTTATCGTTTGGCATACGTTGCTCCTTATTTTTTGTGATAGGTGGACATCCTGATTTTACAACAATGGGTGTCCTATAAATCGGATGGCAGGACGTTTTTCCTGAAAAATGATTCTTGCATCTATTGTACCACGATAAAAGTGGAAACACCATATTCCGGCAAAAGAAAATGCCCGCCTGAAAACCAGACGGGCGGGTGACGGATAATGGGTTTTGAGGCTTCCTTAATGACCACCGATTGTGCTTATAAGCTGGCAGCATCGGTACCCTTGGAAAGTACAATGACACATTCGCAATGTGTCGTCGCTAGAATCGGAACACATGGATTCAGCCTCGTTAGAAGCATGGGAACACAAAACAGCAGGGGAGTGGTTCTCCTTGCTATTCTTGCGAAGCGGCTTGAAATTCTTGCCGTCCACACTGTTTTTGAACCCGGTCTTGTAAACAAAGACAATCATGTAGGGGTCTTTGTTCCCATTACTATCATAACCGCCCACGATTACTTTTTCAACTATACTTTCAAAAATATGTCGGTCAAAGGTGTCCAGAACCTCATTCTGTTCAAGTGTCTGTCGGAACATGGCGACACGCTTGCGCATGGTAGTTTCGGTTTCGGCTGCATCTTGCAGGCTTTCACACTCTTTCTGCAACTGCTCAATCTGGCTGGACAGGTCTAAATACTTTCGGTCGTAGGTCTCCTTGTCAATGGTATCTTCAAGACGCATATCAACCAGCTTGTTTTTCTTGACTTCCAGAGCGTGAATGTCCTTTTCAGCTTTTGCAAGACGCTTGCCCGCGTTGCTTTCGGAAAGGGCTTCTTCCGTCCGTTTCATAAACTCGTCCAGAACATCCTTGTTGTTCTGGCACAAGAGGCGATAGGATTCTACAAAAGCCCGTTCAATCGTTCTTTCGTCAACACCCTTGCTCTCCGGGCAGAACTTTTTTCCTTTTTTGGTGGAAACGACACATTGCCAGATTGCTTTATTATATTGTGAACTGCTATGCCAACTCCTCCTTGTCAGGGTGCCACCACAGAAACCACATTCTATCATGCAGCTAAAAGCGTATTTCCGGCTGAACTTTTCACGTTTGCCGTCTACATTAAGGCTGCGGGGCTTTGCACGCCGCCGCAAAATTTCTTGGGCGGCTTCAAAGACTTCTTCCGAAATAATGGGCTCGTGGTGCTCACGAATATAAAATTGATCTTCCTCGCCGAAGTTGTACAGACGCCGTTTTGAAATAGGGTCAACGGTGAATGTCTTTCCTAACAAAATGTCGCCTTTGTATTTTTCGTTTTTGATAATGCCGATTACGGTACTGTCCGCCCATTTGGGACTGCCGCGTTTGGTTTTATAACCTAAGTTTTCAAGTTCTTTGGCAATAACCGAACCACCGGCACCCTCCGTGTATCGCTGAAAAATGTAACGGACAACAGCCGCTTCTTCTTCGTTGACGGTGAGGGTTTTGTCCTCTGGATTGTAGTCATAGCCTAAACAGCCCTGAAAACCGACCAGCTCACCGCGCTGCATTTTCATCTTCAAGCCCTTTTTGACATTCGCAGAAATATTTTCGACTTCCTGCTGTGCAACAGAACTTAAAATCACAAGGAGCAGTTCGCCGTCCATAGTAAGGGTGTTGATGTTTTCTTCCTCAAAAAACACAGCCACGCCTTTATCTTTGAGCATCCGAACATATTTCAGAGTGTCAAGCGTGTTTCGTGCAAACCGCGAAATGGATTTGGTAATCACCATGTCCACGTCACCGTTCATACAGTCGTTGATTAACCGCTGGAAATCCTCGCGCTTTTTCACCTGCGTACCTGTGATAGCTTCATCAGCATAGATGCCGGCCAAAGACCATTCCGGCTTACTTTTTATAAGTTCGGTATAGTATTTGACCTGCGATTTGTAGCTGTTCAGCTGATCTTCGGTATCAGTGCTGATACGACAATAGGCAGCTACGCGTAGCCTTTTTTCAAAGTTTGTACGCGCTCGTGGCGAGAGCGTGTTGTGCGCTTTAATGACTTCAACATCTTTCATGCTTGACCTCCTTATTGAATGTGTTCCTTTCATTGCGTTAATCATAACGCCAATGCGACACAAAATCAAGAGGATAGTTCGGAAACCACACGATAATCTTTCATTAAGCGCTGTTTGATAAGGGAATACTCTCTATCGGTTATGAGCTTTCTTTCTAACAGCTGCTTCAAAAAAGCAAGCTGAATGCTATAACGTATCAAATTTTGTTCTTTCAAAAATATCCCCCTTTCACAAAATAAAAAATGAGCCAACGGACGGCTGCTGGCAGCAGCCCACGGGAATCTCACCCCTGCATTCCTCATGCAGCCCTACTCATTGCCTGCGACGCTCTGAACGCTCGGACTTTGACGGTAAGGGAGTATCAGCCTGCCTGTATGTCATGGCCCGCAAGCAGCCGCGCTTGCATTGCGGCATGGTGATGATCGCTCCACTTTTCAGAGAAAAGCATCATGGCGCACCCGCCGTCCGGCTCGATACAGACAGCAACGTATCCGTTTGCCCTATGATGCACCACCATTATCCTGCGGGCATATTTTTCAAGGTGCTGTCCCGAAACGTGGAAAGGGTCAGACCGTTTCGGCTTTGGTTACAATAGAAGAAATCAGTTTGATTTCCAGATGGCGTTTCATGTACTCGTCTATGCACACATGGGGCTGGCCGTGCTTATCGTAGAGAATGCCTGTACAGAGCTTGTTGATGTAACCTCTGTAATGCTGCAAAACCTGTTCAACTGCATCGGTGTCCCTAGCGCAGGCAGAGCGAATCACCGAGAGCGGCAAAAAATCTCTGCTCGTGTGTTCATAGGAGTTCATTTACGCCTAACCTCCCTCCGGCAAGTGCGCCTTTAGCTTTTTTCGCAGCTCGTTCAGCGTTTTTGTCCGGTGGCGCTGTACAGCACTCCGGGACATTCCCATGAGGTCGCCAATCTCGCCATCGCCCAGTTCCAGAACGCAAAACAGAATCAGAATGCTTTGTTCTTGCTTTGGCAGGGCGGCAAACGCATTGGCAACAAGCTCATTGTCGAGGTGCAGATCACAGCCGTAGGACGAAAATATAAATTCTTCACTTGGATAATGGTCTACACTCGTGAGCTGCCCCAGTTCTTCCAACGAAAGAACGCTGAATGACTTTTCACGGTCAAGCAGACGTTTCTTATTTCGGTGATAGTTCCGGGCCTCATTTCGCAGCACCGCTTTGCAGAACGCATCGAATCGGTACTGTTCGCCATCGTTGCGAGGGATAGCTTCCATCTTCTCACCCCCTTTCCGTGGGGATGTCGGGTGGATTTTTCCCTTTCCGCTAATATGACACCTGAAACACCCGATTCTGCCCGCTTTTTTGAAAATTTCCAAAAATATTTTTTGAAGCAGGCAGATTTTCAGGTGGCAACAGAAAAGCCCAGCAAACCGAAAACGGCCAACCGGGCATAATGGCAGCACGAAACGCGCAGAAGCTACATCGTATAGTACATAGTAAAAGCCCTGCTGACCCTGTGCGGGAGCAAGGCTTTTTTTGATAGGTCAAGATTGAACGGTCGATAGAATATCAGGCGCATGGCGGCATCCTCCTATGGCCGCCATACAAACAATGGTATGCTCTGATAAGCAAAAAGAGCCGGCAGCCTTGATTTTCTCAAAAGCCGCCGGTTCAAAATGGGCGCATAAAATTACCTGCTCCAACCAACGGCTTTTTTATTTCCCCTTAGTCGGGGCAGGTTCTCATCATATACTGAAAAAAAGAACCGATAATCACAAGTGAATTCACCTTGTGCATTACCGGCTCTGCGTCTGTGCGTCTGGCTCTTGGATGATAGATAAATTTAGTTTTCTTACCGCAATCAGGGTTTCATGTTTGCATTTAGGACAATATAACGGAAAATTATCCAGTATTGTATCATTGCGAATTTTCAACCGCGTTTTGCTTCCACAAAAGGGACATAAAATCCATTCTATCTTCATCTTATCTTCCTCTGTGCTTAGTTTTCTTCTTTTACTACCGTATAGCAAGCTGACGTTTTTTCTTCGCCTCTTTACATTTCCGAATTGGACCTAACCTGTTTTTCAGCCATAGACAATTCCCGATGAAGGTGTAACGCCATAAATACAGTGATTACTACGGAAATCAGATCTGCGATGGGTTGGGCATATAGGATTCCGTTCATTCCCCATACCATAGGCAGCAGCAAAATGACAGGAATAAAGCAGATGCCTTGTCTGCATGCGCCCAAAAAGAAACCTGCCGCCCCCTTGCCCAGAGCAAGAAACAGAGAGGAGTATACCGTGTAGAAACCGAAAAGAATGAATGTAAGGCCATTCGCAAATAGAGATTTTTGACCGGCTAAAATCATTTGAGTATCTCCCTCGGTAAATTGAGAGATAATCTGCGTGGAGAAAACGGCCATGACTAAGCCCACGACTAAACAGAAACTTGTAGACCAAATGATTGAGGTTTTGATTGCTTCGCGCAGGCGATCAAACTGCTTCGCCCCATAGCTGAATCCGGCAATAGGCTGAAACCCTTTCAGAAATCCAAAGACAACAAGCGTTCCCATAGAAGTAATTCGCGTGACTGCCCCCATGCCTGCAATGACCGAATCGCCATAATCACCGGATGCACGGTTGATCAGCGCAATCGAAAGACTTGTCAGCAGTTGGAACACTAAAGTGGGAATTCCAATTTTCAAAATTTCCGCCATCATTTGTCCCGTAGGAGAAAACACTTTTACACTGAAGGAAAATGCGCTTTTTTTGCGAAGAACATAGGTTAGATAAACAAGTGTGGATACCATTTGCGAAATTGCTGTGGCAATTGCTGCACCCGCTACCCCCATGTTCAAAGTGTAAATGAAAAGAGGGTCCAATCCGATGTTCAATACGGCTCCCATCAGCAAGGCGCACATGGTCGTCTTTGCGGCACCCTCGCTGCTTACAATGTTGTTCATTGTTACATTAAACACGTTGAAAATACAGGAGAGCACATAAATTCTTGCGTATGTCAGGGCATACGGCATAATTGTTTCTGTTGCGCCCAACATCGCCAAAATTGGTTTGAGGAAAATCGTAGAAAACAGAATGATAATGGCGCCAATCAGAATACTGCTGTATAGTGCGGTGCTTGCCACTCTATTGGCGGTATCTTTATCTCCGCGTCCAAGCAGTCTTGACAGATAGGATGCGGCTCCGTTACCGAACATAAGCCCCAAACCAACCACGACTTGCCCCAAGGGGAACACGACGGAAATAGCACCCATTTGACTTTCGCCCAGACTGCCCACAAAATAGGCATCTACCAGATTATAGAGTGCATTGATCAACATCCCAATCATAATCGGTATGCCGAGTGCCATCAGAGCTTTGGGGATGGGCGCACTGCCCAAAAGCTCAAGTTTGTTGTTGCGTTCATTCATTGTTAAAACTCCTTTCGCTTCTTCAGATATAATTTACAGTAGTGTAGGCTATAGTACTACGCCGTATAAATAATAGTACTATAATTTATAGTATATGTCAAGAGAAGTGAGGCAATTTATCTTGACAAAAAGTATAAAATACAATACTATATTTTATAGTGAATTTGACGGTGTTCTTTTATTCAGAAAACATAGCGAAAGGACGTGATTCCACATGGCAACCATAGATTTAATTGTATTGGGAATATTGAAAAAGGAGCCAATGAGTGCCTACGATATTCAAAAGTTAGTAGAATATAGAAACATATCCAAATGGGTAAAAATCAGCACTCCATCCATTTATAAAAAAGCCATTCAGTTAGAAGAAAAGGGGCTAATCCGAGGCGAAATCGTAAAAGAAGGGAAGATGCCAGAAAAAGTGATTTATTCCCTGACGGATGCCGGAGAAGCAGAATTTGAACGGCTCATGTTTGAGATTTCTGAAAAACCTATTAACATTTTTCTAGACTTCAACGCAGTTATTGTGAATTTGGATTCCTTGCCACCTGAAAAACAAAAATCGTGTATAGCAGAAATTGAGGAAAATATTAGTACCTTAAAATCCTATCTGGAATATAATATACAGAAAAAAGAAAATGAACCCAGTATTCCTGCAACAGGTATGGCTGTTTTGCATCAGCAGTATGTACTGGTGGAAGCAATCCAAGCATGGATTGCTTTATTAAAAGAGAATCAAATAAATCCTTTAGAATAAAGACGGAAAAAAATAGAGCAGTTTACCTAGAATTTAAGCTTTACTGTTACTCAAACAAGTGGCATTTTAACTCTCTACATATCGTTGGAATGAACTTCTGGATGCTGTATGTTATTTTGATCTTGGCAGGAAAGGAAGCGTTCGTGTTTATATTCTTGTGTTCGCTTTGGCAACTACTGCAAAGGATTATGTATAATCAAGCGAATGATAGTAGTATCAAAATATGAATTATAAAATGTAGACAGAATGGACATAGCAACATTTCGCCAATCGCTCATGAACTATAAAATGTATATGGGTGATGCAGAATGGCGAAAATTGAGGACTGTCCCGGCTTTGAAACGTTCGGAGCGGATGTCAAGGCAGCTCAAAAGGCAAAACAGCTTTCCCGCAGTGCGCTGGCTGACATGATACATTGTGACAGCCGGTATCTTGCGAACATCGAAAACGAAGGCACGCTGCCCAGCCTGCCGGTGGTGATTCAGCTGATAAAAATATGTGGTCTGCCCGTGGAGCGGTACTTCAACCCGGAACTCATGCGGGAAGAAAGTGCGGAACGTCAGCGGGTCAGCCACAAGCTGCAGCTTTGCCCGGAAGAATACTTACCCATCGTAGAAGGTGCCATTGACGGTGCCCTGAGAATCCATGAACAGGAAAAAGAGCCCGTGTGTGTCTGATTGTCATGCACGGTCATTGAGAGGATGCAAAAGCGTCCTCTTATTTTTTTTTGCATTTTGCGGGCAAAACGGGGGTGTTGTGGTGTCATAGTAGTGGGGAAAGGTAACGTAGCAAGCAGGGCATTCGTCTATACAAATGCTATTTTGCTTTGCAAAATGCTTGTTGGGCTGTGCCCAAACCCCATTTGTTCTGCATCGTGCCGATGCAGGCTGCGCGTTTGTTCTAAACACTTTTATAACAAAAAAGATAGCCTAGGGCTCTTCCACGAGGGAAGAATCCTAGGCTATCTTCATTTATCGGGACTTCGTTTTTTCTGCGCTGCTCTTTTCCTCTGCAAAGAACAGTTCTACATTTCTCTTTGCACGAAGAAGCTCCTGCATTTCTTCTTTCGCTTTTCGATAGTCCGGGTAGCGTGCTTTCTTTTCTGTCAGCAGGTTGGAATATTCCGCGTCTAACTCCTTGACCTTGGGGAGCGTTTTTAAATTGGCTTCATCAAACGCCGCTTTCGCCGCCTTGTGCAGCGTGACCTCTGTGCGGTGCGTTTCCAGAAAGCGCTTGCTGTATCCGGTCTTGCGGTAGGCATCATAGACCGGTCGCGTCTTAGCGTAGTTGATCATGTGCGCTTTCAGCACCGCGATTTCTGCCAGCCGTTTCTCTGATGCTTTAATGGAATCGCCCAGTTCATGATAGCGGGCAGTGGCGGCGTCCACACGCTCCTGTATTTCCTCGATAGTCCTCCGTGACTTCTGCGAAACTCGCATAGCAGGTCATTTCAGTATCCATACTGCACCTCTCAGTCAATGCAGATGCAGACCATCTTCTCGCGTCCAGCCATCAGAGGAACACTGTTCTCGCCCAGATAACACTGGATCAGGTACAGGTCACTGGTGGTAAGGGCAACAAAGTTGCCATCGGTGTCATAGCGTACAAAGATGACTGCGCCGGACAGGTAACGCTTGCCAGCCAGCGTAATGACCTGACGAGGATCGTAGCAGAGTGCCAGCGGCACATCTTCGCTGATGCTGTAGCAGGAATCAGTTTCATCGAAGCAAGGCAGGTAACTGCGAACGTTCGCCAGCGGGGTGATGGTCAGTTCGATCTCCGGGGCAATCACGGCGGCGTAAACTTCATCATCGCCGAGCTGCCGC
>ENA-OPXG01000989-OPXG01000989.1-human-gut-metagenome-genome-assembly--contig:-NODE-989-length-15399-cov-5.090589_pt1 | contig 15399 bp, 13 predicted proteins | sample MGYA00241519_ERZ502030 | MGnify/ENA primary metagenome ERZ502030 (study PRJEB25962, sample SAMEA2041937) | human gut metagenome | biome: human gut; feature: human-associated habitat; material: faeces...
ATTCGAGGATCCACTTGAGGAAGATGTCGCCGCGCGAGGCGCCGAGCAGCCGTCGGGCCGCCATCTCGCGGGCCCGGAAGCCGGACTGTGCCACCGTGAGGTTGATGTAGTTCATCACGGCGAAGACGAGCACCACCAGCCCCACACCCAGCAGAATGTGGAGGAACGAGCGACTGCCGTGAGCCAGTTTGTTGGAGTTATTGACCGGATCGAAGTAGAGTTCGCGGAGCGGAACGAGCCGCACCTGTGAGACGACATTCCCCTGATAGGGCCAATAGATCTCCTTGAAGAAGGAGAGCATGTCGGAGACTTTGGCCTGCAGGTCGGCACCCTGGCGTTCGAGCAGGAACGTAACGCCGGCGCCGCTGTTGGACATGCGTTCGTCGTTGGCCGCATTGGTTTCGGTGATACGCTCGGCGCGCATGACGATGTCGGCCGCAGGGATCGTCGAGCGCTCGATGTCGCGCATCACGCCGCTGACGACATAGACACGCTCGTCGTTGTCCACGCGGAGCGTCTGTCCCAGCGGGTTGAACGTCCCGAAGACCTTGCGGGCGAATGACTCCGAGAGGACGACGTTCTCGCGGGCGGCAAGCGCCTCCTCACGCGAACCTTCGAGCAGCGTGAAGTCAAACATCCGGAAGAAGGTTGTGTCGGCATAGAGCACCGAGGCGAGGAACTTCTGCCGGCCGATCTCGACGGGCGTCGTACCCGCATCCGAATCCTCGAAAAAGGCTACTGAGCAGGAGGATTCGATCTCCGGGTAGCGGTCGCGGAGGTGTTTCTGGAGGTAGTAGCCGCTGGTCACCGACTCCTCGGAGCAGACGGCATAGATGCGGTCTGCTTTGGTCTGATAGTTATCGACTGTGAACTGGCGGACCGTATAGTCGGCCACAAGCAGCACAAAAGCCAGTGCAAGGGCCAGTCCGATGAAATTGACGGCCGTATAGAGGCGATTGCGGCTCAGGAAGGTGAACCACGAACGGAGATTTAACTGGCGGAACATGGGCGAAGAGACTTACTTGTTGAGAATCAGCACGTCGTTGGCACCGTAGTTTTCGTAGCCCGAGACGATGACGCGCTCGCCCGGCTCCAATCCTTCAAGCACCTCGTAGTATTGGGGGTTCTGGCGCCCGATGCGGATCGTGCGTTTGTAGGCCCGGTCGCCCTCGGGCGCGAGGACGTAGATCCACGCACCGCCCGTCGTCTGGTAGAACGATCCGCGGGGGATGATGACGGCGTCGGTCGGCTGGCCCAGTTCGAGGTGGAGGTAGTAGGTCTGGCCGCTGCGGATGTTGCGCGGATGGGCTCCCGCGAAGGTGAAGTCGGCGCGGAACTGTCCGTTGCGCACCTCGGGGTAAACCTTCCGAAGGCGCATCGTGAAGGAGGTGTCCTGCCGCTCGAAGGTGGCGTCGAGCCCCGCACGCACGCGGTCGATGTAGCTCTCGTCGATCTGTGCCTCGACCTTGTAGTCCGACAGGTCATTCACCTGCCCGATCTTCTGCCCCGAGGAGACCGACTGCCCCAGCACGACGTCGAGCAGCCCCACCTCTCCGTCGATCGGCGACTTGACCTGCAGGTTGTCGATCCGCTGGCGGATGAGCTGCATGTTGCGCTTCATGTTCTCGAGGTTGTCCTCCATCTGCTCGATCTGTACCGTGCGGTAGAGCGAATCCTGCACCTGACGCTCGATGTTCAGCTCGCGCTTTTTGTCGGCCAGTTCGTAGTCCTCCTTCGACTGGAGCCACTCCTCGCGGGCTATGAGGTTACTGCGGTAGAGCTCCTCGTTCTGCTGCCAGGTGCGGCGCTTGCGCTCGACGTCGAGATCCAGCTGCACCTTGTCGAGCCGCAGGTCGAGCTTCTCCTGCTCCATCGAGATGAGCGTATTGCGCAGGATGTTCTGCTTCTCGGCCAGCTCGGCCTCGCTGTTCAGAATCTCGAGCGTCAGCGACGTGTTGCTCAGTTCCACGAGCACGTCGCCCTTGCGGACCGAGGCGCCCTCCTCGACCACGAGCCGCTCGACGATGCCCGCCTCAAGGGGGCTCAACTGCACGGTCGTGATGGGCTGCACCTGTCCCGTGACGCGGATGTAGTCGTTGAACTCCCCGCGCACGACCTCGCCGACCGAGATCGTCCGGGCATCGACGCGCAGCGTCGAGGAGTGGTCGCGCACGAGCAGCCACACGACGAACAAAAGGAAAATACCGCCTGCGAGGTAGGGAACGCCCCGCCGGGTGAAGAGGGCCCGGAGCCCTTTTTTCTTTTCAATGCGAATATCCATGGTCGTAACGTTTTGTCTGGGTTTATCGGATCAGCGGCTCGCCGTTGTAGTAGGCCACCAGGCGCACCTTGACGATGTACTGCAGGCGTGCGCGCAACCGCTCCGAACGGGCTTCGAGCAGCCGGTCGGCCGCCGTCTGCAGGTCGAGGGCCGAAACCATGCCGCGCTCGTACTTGCCCGAAACGGCCTCGTAGGCCAGCTGCGCGGCGTCGCTCTTCTTCGAGGCCTGCACGAACTCCTTGCCGTAGCCGAGCATCTGCTGGTAGGCCTGCGCCACCTCGCTCTGCAGGGTGCGCAGCGTCTCGATGCGGTTCTGCTCGGCGATGCGCCAGCTGTTGCGGGCGCGGTTCACCGAGGTGCGGCGCGAAAGGCCCCCGAAGATCGGGATCGACAGCTGTGCCGAGACGTAGTAGCCGCGGTTGTCGCGGAACTGGTCGGGGAAGGAGGCATAGAGCGACCGGTCGTCGAGACTCATGAAGAAGTTGGTCGAGTAGCCGCCGCCGACGTAGAGCGAGGGATAGAGATTGCCCTTGGCGATGGAGAACTGCAGCCGCGAGTGGCGCACGTCGTGGCGCGCGGCCACGGCCTTGGGGTTGTTCTCCAGCGCGTAATCGAGCACTTCGTCAAAGGGTGCGACCCCGGCCGGAGTCTCGACAGGCGGGTCGGTCACGATGCGGAGCGGCCGGTCGGCCGGATAGTTCATCGCCTCGGAGAGTGCGATCTCGGCCAGCGCGAGGTTGTTCTCCTGCTGCGTCACAAGGTAGTCGTCCGAGGCGCACTGCGACTCGACCTCCGCCACGTCGGCAGCGCTCTTCAGCCCCAGTTCAAAGAGCTTGCGGCTCTTCGCGAGCTCGGCCGTGCTGGTCTCGAGCTGCTCGCGGGCCAGACGCACGCTTTCGGTGTAGTAGACCGCATCGAAATAGGCCTCCATGGTCTTCAGGGCGATCTCGTCGCGGGCCAGCTGCAGCTCCTCGACCCCCTGGCTGCGCATCACCCGGGCAGCCCGGAGCGTGTTGATGCGGGTAAGGCCCGCAAAGACGGGCATCTGTCCCGAAAGGGAGTAGGAGTTGTCGAAATTCGAGACGTCGGTATAGGTGTTGGTCTCGGGATCGACCGAACGGCCGAAGCTGGTCGAGGCGCCGACCGTCCCGCTCACCGAAGGGACCAGCGCGGCTACCGACTCGATGTAGTCCTGCCGGTAGCTGCGGTTGGTGTAGTCCTGACGACGCACCGCCGGACTGTGCTCGACGGCATAGCGCATGCACTCGTCGAGCGTCATCGGCTTCGACTCCCCCGCCGGAACGGCTCCGTCCGAGGGAACGGCAACGGCGAGCGAATCGGCCGAGACGTCCGGATCCGGGACTCCGGGATGGGCCGCAGGGGGTTCTGCAGCCGAGGAAGTGAAGACCTCGAAGAGGATCCTCGGGATGGTGACCAAAACTATCAGAAGCGTTCGTTTCATATCATACGGATTTCACGGTTCGTTTGCGCCCTGTTTACCTGCCAACCCGATGCCAAACAACGCAAAACACTACAATACAGCATTTTACCATTCATATCAACAATATCAGGTGTAAAAAATATTGACACACGCGTAAAAAATGTGGACAAGAAGCATTTTTTTCGATGGCAAAGCACTAATTTTAACCCCGGGAAACATCCCGGAACTGCCGGAATGCCCCGTTCCCGGGGCAGGACCGGACTCCGGCCAAACGCAAGACTTATGACCAAAGAGGGAACCCTGCTCGTCGTGGACGACAACCGCAGCATCCTCGCAGCGCTGCAGCTGCTGCTGGGCAACCATTTCGAACGTGTGCTGACGCTTCCGTCACCCAATCAGCTGATATCGACCCTGCGCAGGGAGCCGGTGGACGTCGTGCTGCTCGACATGAACTTCACGGCCGGGATCAACACCGGCAACGAAGGGTTCTACTGGCTGCAGGAGATCCAACGCAACCGGCCCGACGTCAAGGTGGTGCTCTTCACCGCCTATGCCGACATCGACCTGGCGGTGCGGGCCATGCGCGACGGGGCGGTCGATTTCGTGGTCAAGCCCTGGGACAACGAACGGCTGGTCACCGCCCTGCGCAACGCCTGTTCGCTGGCCCGCTCGCAACGCGAGGTGAAGCGTCTGAAGGAGATCAAGCGCGAGCTGACGCAGGAGGAGCCCATGTTCTGGGGAACGAGTTCCGCCATGATGCGCATCCGCGAGATCGTCGAGAAGGTGGCGGCCACCGATGCCAACATCCTCATCACGGGAGAGAACGGCACCGGCAAGGAGATGCTCGCCCGCGAGATCCACAACCGCTCGGCGCGCCACCGCGAACTGATGGTCTCCGTGGATATGGGAGCCATCCCCGAAACGCTCTTCGAGAGCGAACTCTTCGGCCACGTCAAGGGGGCCTTCACCGACGCCCGCGCAGACCGGGCCGGCAAGTTCGAGGCGGCCAACGGCGGGACGCTTTTCCTCGACGAGATCGGCAACCTCCCGCCGCACCTGCAGTCGAAACTCCTGACGGCACTCCAGAGCGGACGGATCGTGCGCGTGGGCAGCAACACGCCCGTCAAGGTAGACATCCGCCTCATCTCGGCCACGAACCGCGATCTCTACGGCATGGTGGCTGAGGGCCGCTTCCGCGAAGACCTCCTCTACCGCATCAACACGATCCACATCGACCTTCCCCCGCTGCGCCAGCGGCGCGAGGACATCCTCCCGCTGGCCGAAGCCTTCCTGCGCCGCTATGCCGCCAAGTACGGCAAGGCGATCGAAAGGTTCGACGAGCAGGCCCGGAGCGCAATGGAGGCCTACCCGTGGGCGGGCAACATCCGCGAGCTGCAGCACACGGTCGAGAAGGCCGTGATCCTCGGCGACGGCCGGGCGATCACCCCAGAGATGCTGCTACTCCGCCCCGCGCAGCCGCAACCGGCCGCAGCCGGCATCACAACCCTCGACGAAATGGAGCGCTCGATGATCGCCCAGGCCATGTCCCGCTGCAACGGCAACATGACCGAGGTGGCCCGGCAGCTGGGCATCACCCGCCAGACGCTCTACAACAAGATCAAACGATACGGCCTATGAAACGCCCGAAAGGCATAGCCTACGGCCCGATGATCGCCCATTCGGGCGTGCTGGCCGCAGCGGCCCTGGCCAGCGGATGGCTGGTCGCGCGGCAGCTCTACCCGCTGCTGCTGGTCAGCATCCCGCTCATGGTGCTGGAGTTCTGCCGGATCCTGCGCTGCTACGGCGATTCGGTGCGCCGCGTCACCTTCATGTTCGACGCCATCGACAACGACGACCTCACGTTCCGCTTCAACGAGGACCCCTCGAAGGTGGACAGCACGATGCTCAACGCCGCGCTCAATCGCATCCGCGAAATCCTGCTCCGCACGAAGCTGCGGGCCGAGGAGCGCGAACGCTATTACCAGCTCATCATGGAGTGTGCCCAGACGGGACTGATCACCATCAACGATACGGGCAGCGTCTACCAGGCCAACGGCGAGGCCCTGCGGATCTTCGGACTGCAGCGCATGACCCACATCCTCCAGCTCAAGGAGTCGGCCCCCGAGGTCTTCCGCGCACTCGGGTCGATCCGCCCCGGCGAAAAACTCCGCGTCTCGTGCATCACCGAGGCGGGCGAGATGGCCCTGACGCTCGGCTGCTCGGAGATCACGCTCGAGAAACAACGGCGCCGGGTCGTCTCCGTGAGCGACATCAACAGCGAACTGAACGAGATGCAGGTCGAGTCGTGGAGCAAGCTCACACGCATCCTCACCCACGAGATCATGAACTCGCTGGCACCGATCACCTCGCTCAGCGACACGCTGCTCCACATCGGGAAGCCGCTGGATTCCGACATTGAGCGGGGCCTCGACACGATCTCGGCCACCAGCCACCGGCTGATGACCTTCATCGAGGGATTCCGCCGCTTCACCCGTATTCCGGAGCCGCAGCGGGAGCCGTTCGAGGTACGCGAGCTGATCCGGCAGGCCGTGGTGCTGACGGCAGCCGAAAAGGACGGGGTCCGCATCCGCACCGACATCGAACCGGCCGACACGATGATCTATGCCGACAAGGCCCAGTTGGGCCAGGTAACGGTCAATCTGCTCAAAAACGCCCGCGAGGCGGTCGCCGGACGGAGCGACGGCGAGATCGAGATCCGCTCGCGCATCGATGCGGCGGAGCACGTCGTCATCGAGATCAGCAACAACGGCGGAGCGATTCCCGCCGAGGTGACCGAGAACATCTTCACCCCCTTCTTCTCGACCAAGCCCGACGGGTCGGGCATCGGACTGAGCCTCTCGCGCCGCATCATGCAGCTGCACGGCGGATCACTCCGCCTGACGGCCAACACCGACCGGAAGGTGACCTTCACGCTGCGGATCGGATAGTCGGCAGACGACATCCAGGATAGAGGCATAGGCCGACCGTGCCATTGCAGGAATGCCCGTTTTCACTATCTTTGCCCCGAACGAAACCAAACCGTCCGAATGAAACCCGTACGTCTGCTTCTCACCACTGTAGCCTTTCCCACGAAGGTCATCGTGGACCCCGAAGGGCGCATCGCCGAAATCTTCGTCGGCGAACGTCCGGGATTCACCGAAACGATGGACCGGCTGCTGAAATAAAAGCCACAAAAAAGAAGAGATGAACACGATCTGGATCGTACTCCCCGTCCTGCTGGTGCTGATGTTCCAGCTGGGCATCGAACTCGACGGGGCGGCATTCCGCCGCGTCGCCAAACACCCGAAGGCCCTCTTCGTGGGGCTGGCCGGGCAGTTGTTGCTGCTTCCGGCCGCGGCGTTCGCCGTCTCTTCCGCCTGCCGCCTGTCTACTTCATGGGGCTGATGCTCATCGCCTGCTGCCCGGGAGGCAGTTCGTCAAACGTCTTCTCGATGCTGGCCAAGGGCGACGTCGCCCTCTCGGTGACGCTCACGGCCCTGAGCAGCATCATCACGCTCTTCACCATCCCGCCCGTCATGGCATTTGCCGCCCGCATCGTCGAACGGCACACCGAGACCTCGATCGACCTCCCCGTCGCCAAACTCATCCTGCAGAATATCGTGCTGCTCTTCCTGCCCATGGCGGCCGGCGCCCTCTTCCGGCGGCTGCGGAGCGAGGCGGCCGGACGAGTCTCCGCCGTACTGAAGCGTGTGGCCTTCCCGGCCCTGATGCTCCTTGCGGCGCTCTTCTTCCTGCAATACACACGGGAGATCGTCGCCAACATCGCAAGCCTGGGTGCCGCAACCGCCGCCATGCTGCTGCTGAGCACGGGGGCCGGGGCGCTGCTGGCCCGCTCGTTCCGACTCGGGACGGCAGCCCGGCGGACCATCGTCATCGAGATCGGCATGCAAAACGCCGCACAGGCGATTGCCGTCGCCTCCTCGCCGCTCGTCTTCAACAACGGCGAAATGGCCATTCCGGCCATCGTATATGCACTGGTGATGAACGTGGTCCTGCTCGCCTACCTCAAGATGCTGCGCTGAGGCCGCACGAAAAGCACCGCCCCGCCATCCACAGGGGACAGGGCGGGGCGGAAATCATTAAAGAAACGGAGCCGTACAAGCCCCGTGAAGGTCCGTCGCAAGGATCAGTACTGCTCCTTCTCGTTAGGGAAGTCGCAGGCCTTCACATCCTGGACATACTGCGACACGGCATCGGTCATCACCGTATGCAGGTCGGCATAACGACGCAGGAAACGCGGCGAGAAGCCCTTGTTGATGCCGAGCATGTCGTGGATCACCAGCACCTGGCCATCGCATGCGCCGCCGGCCCCGATGCCGATCGTCGGCGTGGGAATCTCACCCGTCACCCGGGCGGCCAGCGCTGCCGGAATCTTCTCCAGCACGATGGCGAAGCAGCCCGCCTCGCTCAGCAGGTGCGCGTCGTGCACGAGTTTCTCGGCCTCGGCCTCCTCCTTGGCACGGACCGTATAGGTGCCGAACTTGTGGATCGACTGCGGCGTAAGGCCGAGGTGTCCCATGACGGGAATGCCGGCCGAAAGGATGCGCTGGACCGACTCGAGAATCTCCTCGCCGCCCTCCATCTTCACGGCATCGGCCTCGGTCTCCTTCATGATCCGCACGGCCGAGTCGAGCGCCACCTTCGAGTTGCCCTGGTAGGTGCCGAACGGCAGATCGACAACGACCAGTGCACGGTTCACGGCACGGACAACCGAACGGGCGTGATAGATCATCATATCGAGCGTAATGGGCAGCGTCGTCTCATAGCCGGCCATGACATTGGCCGCCGAGTCGCCCACGAGGATCACGTCGATACCCGCGGCGTCGACGATCCTGGCCATCGAATAGTCGTAAGAGGTGAGCATGGCGATCTTCTCGCCCCGCTGTTTCATCTCCGTCAGGCGGTAGGTCGTAACCGCACGGACGGTGCTTTCTACTGACATTTTTTCTCTGTTTAGGGGTTAAAACGCGGCAAAGATAGCGCATGCCGCGCGGAGTAGCAAATTTATTTTCATTCCGGCCGCCGGCCGTGCGCCGGAGCGTTTTTTACGCGGCACACCGAGGTCAGCGCTTCGGGCCCATCCGGTCGAAAAAGCGCCACAGCACCACCCCGCCCGACACCGAGACGTTGAGCGAGTGTTTGGTCCCCGCCTGCGGGATCTCGATCGCACCGTCGCAGCGGTCTACGGCCTCCTGGCCGACGCCCTCCACCTCGTTGCCGAAGACAAGGGCATAGCGCACGTCCTCCTCGGGCGTGAACCTGTCGAGCATCACGGCACCCTCGACCTGCTCGACAGCCAGCACCGTATACCCCGCGGCATGCAACTCGTCGATGCACGCCCCGGTCGATGCGGCATACTCCCAGGCAACGGTCTGCTCGGCGCCGAGAGCCGTCTTGTGGATCTCGCGCGAGGGCGGCGTCGCCGTGATGCCGCACAGGATGATCCGCTCCACGGCGAAGGCGTCGCCCGTGCGGAAGAAGGCTCCGACGTTCTGCGACGAACGGACATTGTCGAGCACGACGACGACGGGCATTTTCGGCATCGCGGCGAACTCGGCGGCTGTCGGGCGTCCGAGCTCTTCATTGAGGATCTTGCGCATGGCGGAACTTCTGTATGATTTCGGGGTCAAAAATACACAAATAAAAAATATTTTGCCTAATTTTGAGGCCTCAATCAAAAAGAAACCATGCAGTTCAGAAAAGTGACGGCGCTCGTTCTCGCCCTGTTCGTTACGGGGGGGGGCCTGCATGCCCAGAAGATACTCGTAGGCGCAGACTTCGCCACGCGCTTCGACAACCGCGAATACGCCAACAACGACTTCAACGAATCGCAGACACTCTTCAGCGCCCGGCTCTCGCCGCGCGTGGGTGTCGAATGGATGGAGAAGAACCGGCTGGTTGTCGGCGTGGACATGCTCCAGAACTTCGGGCAGCACAACGGGGCGCGCGAACCGTTCCTGAGCGACGTGAAGCCCCTGATGTACTACCAGTTCACCACGAAGAACGTGCAGGCCAACGCCGGTATCTTCGACCGCAAGGAGCTCATGGGCGACTACTCCGCGGCACTCGTCAGCGACTCGGTGGCCTTCTACCACAACCGCCTGTCGGGATTCCTGGGCCGCTACGTCTCGACCCAACGGCCCGACACCTATGTCGAGTTGGCCCTCGACTGGGAGGGCATGTACTCCGAGGAGTCGCGAGAGATGTTCCGCATCCTCTCGGCCGGACGATACACCTTCGACCGCGGGTTCTACATCGGTTACGCCTTCTCGATGTTCCACTTCGCCGGATCGAAGCTCAACGAGAACGTGACGGACAACCTGATCGTGAACCCCTACGCCGGATGGAGCATCGAGGGAAGGTTTGCCTTCGACGTCAAGGCCGGGGCGCTCTTCGCTCCCCAACGCGGCCGGAGCGTGGACCACGAATGGCGGAAGCCTTACGGCGGACAGCTCGACCTGACGGTCAGCCGCTGGGGCGTGAAAATCGAGAACAACCTCTACGTGGGCAAGAACCTCCAGCCGCTGCGCGGAGAGATCGCCAACCCCGCGACGGGCATCACCTACGGGGCCGACGGCCTCTACGCCGGCGAAGCCTTCTACGCCACGACCGAACACATCTACAACCGCACGTGGGTGGGCTACGACCGCCGCTTCTTCAAAGATACGATGCACGTCGAGGCCGGCATGGTCTTCCACTACGACGGCACGGGGCTCGGCACACAGCAGGTGGTCAAGCTCTCGGTCGATATCCAGAAACTGTTCGACGTGGGTCACAAACAGAGAAATTAATCCGTACACATATATAATATGGCAAGCGAAACCAACGAAAGCCGGGAGAAGTCGCTGAACTTCCTCGAAGAGATCATCGAAGAGTCGATCGCCAAGGGCGAAAAGCGCGTACAGACCCGTTTTCCGCCCGAGCCGAACGGCTACCTGCATATCGGCCATGCCAAGAGTATCTGCATCAACTTCGGACTGGCCAAGAAATACGGCGGACGGTGCAACCTGCGCTTCGACGACACGAACCCCGTCAAGGAGGATGTCGAGTATGTCGATTCGATCAAGCGCGACATCCAGTGGCTCGGCTTCCAGTGGGCCGAGGAGCACTACGCCTCGGACTACTTCGACCAGCTCTACGAGTGGGCCCTGGAGCTGATCCGCAAGGGGCTGGCCTACGTCGATGACCAGACGCAGGAGCAGATCCGCGAAAACCGCGGCACGGTATCCGTACCGGGCACCCCCTCGCCGTGGCGCGACCGCTCGGTCGAGGAGAACCTCGACCTGTTCGCGCGCATGAAGAACGGCGAGTTCCCCGACGGTTCGAAGGTCCTCCGCGCGAAGATCGACATGGCGCATCCGAACATGCTCTTCCGCGACCCGATCATGTACCGCATCATCCACGCCGAACACCACCGCACGGGCAACAAGTGGTGCATCTACCCGATGTACGACTACGCCCACGGCCAGAGCGACTCGATCGAGCGGATCACCCACTCGATCTGCACGCTGGAGTTCGACGTGCACCGCCCGCTCTACGACTGGTTCATCCAGGCGCTGGAGATCTATCCCTCGCACCAGTACGAATTTGCCCGACTGAACCTCACCTACACGCTCATGTCGAAGCGCCGCCTGTTGAAACTCGTGCAGGAGGGCGCCGTGATGGGCTGGGACGACCCCCGTATGCCGACGATCTGCGCCCTGCGCCGCAAGGGCTACACGCCTGCCTCGGTGCGCAACTTCGCCGAGATGGTCGGTGTGGCCAAGCGCGACAACGTCATCGACCTCGGTAAACTCGAATACTGTGTGCGTGAGGACCTGAACAAGGTGGCCGAGCGCCGCATGGCCGTGCTCAACCCCCTGAAGGTCGTCATCACGAACTACCCCGAAGAGAAGACCGAATACTTCACGGCGATCAACAACCCCGAGGACGAAGCGGCCGGAACGCGCCAGGTTCCCTTCTCGCGCGAGCTCTACATCGAGCGCGACGACTTCATGGAGAACCCGCCGAAGAAGTTCTTCCGTCTGCAGCCGGGCGGCGAGGTGCGCCTGCGCTATGCCTACCTGATCAAGTGCGAGGAGATCGTCAAGGATGCTGAGGGCAACATCACCGAACTGCGCTGCACCTACGATCCGATGTCCGGAGGCGGCTCGTCGAGCGACGGCCGCCGCGTGAAGGGCGTCATCCACTGGGTGTCGGCACGGGATGCCGTGGAGGCCGAGGTACGCCTCTTCAACCCGCTCTTCACGAAGGAGAACCCCGACGACGTGGAGGAGGGACAGACCTGGGAGGACAACCTCAACCCCGAGTCGATGGTCAAGATCACGGGCTATCTGGAGCCTTCGCTGCGCGAGACGCCCGTAGGCCAGGCCGTGCAGTTCGAACGCGTGGGCTACTTCTGCCCCGATACGGACTCGACGCCCGAACACCTGGTGTTCAACCGCACCGTGACGCTCAAAGACTCCTGGGCCAAGATCAACAAGTAAATCGGCCCCTGCAAAGCAAGCAAAAGCGGGCGGAGATTCAAGGAATCTCCGCCCGCTTTTTTTGTATCCCTGCGGCGGCTACACCTTACCTTATCCGCCAGCCTCACATCATCCGCCCGAAGGTTTGCCGGCCCAGGAAATAACGCACGAGGATCGACCCGGCGTAGATATGCCTCGACTCGCTCCGGATTGCGGCGCGGATCGCACGCCGCTTGCGGGCCAGAGCCCCGTGCCAGCGGAGGAAGTCCCGCCAGGCGCGGAAGACCGCCCGGAAGTTGTCGGCCCGCCCCTGCATGAGGTACGACAGGGCCGCCAGCAGGTCGAGCCCCGGGCGCACGACAGCGACCACGGCGCGCTGCCACGGCGTGGCGCACTTGAAGAGCATCGCCAGGTTGTTGCGGTGGTTATAGAAGACCTTCGACGGGGAGTCGGTCTGGAGCGTGCCGCCGCCGAGGTGGTAGACCCTGCTCTCGGGCACGACCCGCACGCGGTAACCTGCCAGCTGCATGCGCCAGCAGAGGTCGATCTCCTCCATGTGGGCAAAGAAGTCGGCATCGAAGCCCCCCAATGCATGGAAGAGATCGGCGCGGCAGCAGAAAGCCGCCCCGCTCACCCAGAAGACGTCGCGTTCGTCGTCATACTGCCCCGCATCCTCCTCGACCGTGCGCAGGATGCGGCCCCGGCAGAAGGGGTAACCCAGAAAGTCTATGAAGCCGCCCGAGGCTCCGGCGTATTCGAACTTCGTGCGTTCGAGGCAGGAGATCAGCTTGGGCGAGACGACCGCCACGTCGGGATTCCGGTCGAGACACTCGAGAAGCGGTTCGAGCCAGCCGGCGGGGGTCTCGACATCGGAATTCAGAAGGATGTAGTAATCGGCCTCGATCCGTTCGAGTGCACGGTCGTATCCGCCGGCAAAACCGTAGTTGCGGTCCATGCGCAGCAGCGTGACCGTCGGGAACTCCCGGCCGAGCAGCGCCACCGAACCGTCCGTCGATCCGTTGTCGGCCACGATGACCTCCACCCCGTTCGGAGCGGCAGCGACGACGCTTGGCAGGAAACGGCGCAGGTGGTCCTCGCCGTTCCAGTTCAGTATGACGATCTTAGCGGTTGCCATCGGTCTTCCTGCGTTTGTGTTTCCAGCGGCGGTGCGACCACATCCAGAGTTCGGGCCGCTCGCGGATGACCGACTCCAGCTGGCGGACGTAGCGTCCGGTGATCTCGTTGGGCCCGACCTCCTCCACCCCGTCGTACAGGGGAACGAACGACATCCGGTAACGGCCCCGCCGCAGGCGGTCCATCCGCACAAAATAGACCGGAAGATGGCAGCGCAGAGCCAGTTTCTCGCCGCCGTCGAAGAAGATCGTATCCTGATTGAGAAAACGGAACCAATGGCTGTCGGGGCGCCGCGGCGGATTCTGGTCGGCGATCAGCCCCATGACAAGGTTCTTGCCCGCAAAACCCGTATCGCGGTGGCGGAGGTAGAAACGCAGGCTCTCCTTCATCGGGACCGTCGTGGCGTAGTCGCCGTTGCGCAGGCGCTGGTAGAGACGCTCCGCCACGCGGCTCCGCAACGGATGGTAGACGGCCACGACAATCTGCGACAGTTCGTAGAGGCCCCAGTAGGAGCAGTACTCCCAACAGCCGAAATGGGCCGTCATTGCGATCCAGTCGCGGCCGTGGACCCGGGCGCGGTGCTCCTCGAGCCCCTCCACGGTGAGGACCCGGCGCCCCTTGCGGGGAGTCATGTGGGCCATATTGACCGTATCGACGAACATCTCGGCAAGCGTGCGGTAGAAACGCCGGCAGATCCGCGCCAGCTCTTCCTCGCTCTTCTCGGGAAAGGAGTTGTGCAGATTCATCCACACCACCTTCCGGCGATAACGGATGCAGTAACACAACAGGAAATAGATCAGATCCTCGATGACATAGTACTTGAGCCAATAGGGCAGGATGGCGAACAGCCGCGCCCCCAGCCAGAGTACCTCCAGCCAGATTCGCTGTATGAGATTGAGTTCCGCGCGCTGCATGATGGGGATAGGCTTTGTCAGGATTCGGTCCCCGCCCCGCAGCTGTCGGCATCCGCGGCATCGGGGCGGGCGTGTCGGGGTTTGGGTTTGCCCGCCACGACGATCACGAACTCTCCCTTGGGTTCGGTCGTCCGGAAATGGTCGAGGACCTCGGCGATCGTACCGCGCACGGTCTGCTCGAACTTCTTGGTCAGCTCGCGCGATACGGAGACGCCGCGCTCCGGGCCGAAGACCTCCGCGAACTGCTCCAGACACTTGACCACGCGGTAGGGCGACTCGTAGAAGATCATCGTGCGCTCCTCACCGGCCAGCGCCTGCAGCTGTTTGGCTCGTCCCTTCTTCTGGGGCAGGAACCCCTCGAAGCAGAAACGGTCGCACGGGAAGCCGCTCTGTACCAGCGCCGGAATCAGCGCCGTGGCCCCGGGCAGCGTCTCGACTTCGATGCCGGCCTCGACGCACGTGCGCACGAGCAGGAAACCCGGATCCGAAATGCCCGGCGTCCCGGCATCCGAGACGAGCGCCGCACTGCGTCCGGCCGCGATCTCGTCAGCCACCATGCGTACTGTGGCGTGCTCGTTGAACTTGTGGTGGGAGTAGAGTTTCTTCTCGATGCCCAGGTGGCGCAGCAGGAACGAGGTCGTGCGCGTATCCTCGGCCAGGATGAAATCGACCTCACGGAGCACGCGCACTGCGCGCAGCGTGATGTCATCGAGGTTGCCGATCGGCGTCGGCACGATATAGAGCCGGGCCATGCGTCAGAGGTATTTCCGTTCGAGCAGTTCCATCAGCAGCACCGCCCCGTCCGAATTGGGATTCCAGGCATAATGCTCGGCAATGTAGATCATGCAGTCGTCGAGGTTGTCGAACCCGTTGAGCGCATCGATCGCAGCTTCATAGGCCGCACCGTCGCCGCCGAACAGATCGCGGATAAGCAGGAAACGGTCGTTGATCCCGATGGCGCGGCGCAGATCGGTCACCGGCTCGTTGCGGAGCAGCTCCGAGGCTCGGTCACGCGGCGGGGCGATCGTATCGGCAAGGGTCTGGACATCGTGATTGATCACCTCGCCCAGCACGGCCCCGGGAGCGGCTGCGGCCAACTCGTCGGCAAACGAGCCGTGCACGACGGGATCCGCCTCGGCGGAC